>ERZ1740070.79-NODE-79-length-71273-cov-6.923264_pt1 | contig 71273 bp, 74 predicted proteins | sample MGYA00581734_ERZ1740070 | MGnify/ENA primary metagenome ERZ1740070 (study PRJEB43018, sample SAMN04849744) | marine metagenome | isolation source: floating plastic debris | place: Pacific Ocean | collected 2008-09-01 | study: EMG produced TPA metagenomics assembly... | reverse complement strand
CAATTCTGACCAATGGCTGCTGGCAGGATTCACGTCTGGGGCGCTGATAATCTTAGGTTTTGATACGCTTAGAAGACAAAATTTGCGTGACAGGCCGGGCTAAAAAGAACCACTCAGAACGACAGATGGTAGAGTCTTTGCACGGGTATTATCGCCACTTGAGCCTTGAGAAATCAAGCAGTATGCTGGGGGGCTTGTGCGAGAAGTCCTGATCCTCGACAGAAAAAGTGTGCTGCTGATTGCACGCAAGCAATAATGCTTTACGCCTCGGCTTCAGGACCAGCTGGTTTGGACGTGCACAGGTCTTAGTCGCCGGTGGGGTTCGAGCCGTGAGAGCGCGCAATTCTACAGATCGGCACGCACACAAAATCTCGTATTTGGAGTGAAATCCGTACGCTCAAAACAGATATTCCGACTTTAGTTTGGGTCTGCCACCTCTTGCGTTGGGCAATATCAAGTCAGCATCAACGCAATCTGCCTCTACCATTCCAGCCGAGATATGCTATGTTATGCAAATCGGTCTCATTCTCAACTGGGAGCTTTGAAACAGTATGAGTTCTTTCACCAGGCTATTTGCGACAGCTGCCGTCGCAGTCGCGCTATACCCAATCTCCTCAGCGCAGGAACGCATCGTTTCAGTTGGCGGCGACGTTACAGAAGTGATTTTCGAGTTGGGGCTTGGCGATAGAATTGTTGCGGTCGACACGACCAGTGTTTACCCGCTGCCTGCCCTGGCGTTGCCAAAAGTTGGCTACGTGCGTCAATTGTCGGCAGAGGGCGTTCTGTCTGTAGAACCGGACATGATCATCATTAGCGGTGCGGCCGGTCCCATCGGTGCCGTTGAGCAGTTGCGTGCATCGGGGGTGGATATGGTCGAGATGGAGACCAGTTATTCCATTGACGCCACACTAGAGAAAACCCGGATAATCGCTGAAGCCTTAGGTGTTGAACAAAAAGGCGAGTCTCTTGTCAGCGAAGTGCAGGCCAGTTGGGCAGAAGCGTCTGAGAAGATAGAAGCGCTCGAGTTTGAACCCACAGTCTTATTTTTCACAGCTGTTGGCGATGGAGCACCGCGCGCGGCCGGCGTCGAAACCGCGGCTCAAGGCGTAATCGATATGATTGGCGGGATAAACGTATTTGGAGACTATTCTGGATATAAACCACTCTCTCTGGAGGCTGCGGTTGCAGCAGATCCTGACATAATCTTGGTTATGGCGCATAATGCTTTGGCGCTTGGCGGCAAAGACAAAGTCGTTAACCACCCTGCCCTGTCTCTGACGACCGCGGCACAATCTGGAAATGTTTTCCTCGTAGATGCCACCCGCGTCATGCAATTCGGCCCCCGAACGCCCGAGGCTGCTGCTGATCTTGCTGAAGACATCAAGGAAAACATGGTCAGAAATGGAAGCTAGCCCGCCGGCCTTGGAAGCCGCTTCAAGTGCTAATCTGAACACCAATCGAGAACGGATTGGTGTTCTTGTTTTGGCAGGTGCCGCTCTCCTTGCCATGATTGGTATGGCGATCGGGGTTTTGGTTGGGCCACTACAGATCACACTCAGCGAATTCTCAGCTGTCGCTTTAAGTTGGGTCGGGATCGGAGATGCTGAAAGCGTGTCGCGGGTGAAAACCGGCGTCATTGAAAATATCCGTGCACCGCGATCCGTGCTTGGCGCTTTGGTCGGGGCGTCTCTTGGCATTGCCGGCGCTGCCATGCAGGGATTTTTCAGAAACCCGCTCGCAGACCCAGGATTGATTGGCGTGTCGACTGGCGGCGCGCTCGCCGCTGTGGCCGTCATCGTCTTGGGTGGAACCCTGCTTTCCCCCATACTGGTATTCCTCGGGGCCTTTGCCCTACCGATCATCGCGTTTCTCGGATCATTGATCACTGTCGCAATCATTTATCGCGTGTCTGTGTTCGACGGCCGCGTGATAGTGGCGACGATGCTGCTCGCTGGTGTGGCGGCAAATGCTGTCGCAGCATCAGGGATCGGGTATTTCACGTTTCTTGCTGATGATGCCCAATTGCGAGATTTGACCTTTTGGACCCTTGGTTCGCTTGGCGGGGCGATCTGGGACCGAGTTCTGCCAGCCGCTTTACTGATGTTAATTTCAATCGCTGGGCTGCTGACACTTGCGCGACCGCTAAATTGTTTGCTCTTGGGGGAGGCGGATGCTGAAACGCTTGGCATTGATGTTGAAGCGACGAAACGAAAAGCTGCTTTTCTGACCGCCCTCGGCGTTGGCGCTGCCACCGCAGTTTGCGGGGTTATCAATTTCGTCGGGCTGGTCGTCCCGCATGTGGTACGTCTTATCACGGGTCCTGATCACCGTTTCGTTCTGCCAGGCTCAGCCCTTTTGGGCGCGGCCCTTGTGTTGTTCTCGGACCTCGTTGCGCGGGTCTCTGTTGCGCCTGCGGAACTCCCTTTGGGCGTTGTTACAGCGGCTATTGGTGCTCCATTTTTCTTCTGGCTCTTGATCCGAGACAAACGAACGAGCGGGCTCGGTTGATGGCGGCGCAGCTTAAAAACGTAAGTATTATTCGCTCAGGCCGCGCGATCCTTGAGGATGCAACGGGTGCGTGCCAACCGGCGCGCTTCACTGCTTTTTGTGGACCAAATGGAGCCGGTAAAACAACGGCTCTTTCTGTCCTAACAGGCGCATTGAGACCGGACCGGGGCTCTGCTGCTTTAAGCGGACAGGACATTCGCACGGTCGATCGCGGGAGGCTTGCAAGACAACGCGCCGTCGTGGCTCAGACGAGCGCTTTAACGTTTCCGTTCCAATCCTACGAAGTTGTCTCAATGGGGCGCGCTCCGCATCTTGGCCGCACAACCCGCCAAGTCGACCTCGAAATCGTCAATGAGGCGATTCGTAAGATGGACGTGACGCACCTTGCGGAACGAAACTACCTGACTTTGTCCGGCGGCGAACGCAAGCGCGTCGATATCGCGCGAGCCCTGGCGCAAGTTTGGGAGGCTCCCGAAGCAGGCGGCACACGATGGCTATTTCTCGATGAGCCGACGGCGGCGCTGGATCTAAAATACCAAATCTCGCTGATGCGCGAGTTGCAAGATCTGAAGCAAAAAGGCTGGGGCATTGTCGCTGTGCTGCACGACTTACACTTGGTCAAAAAATTTGCTGACCATGTCTGGCTGTTCAAGAATGGAAAAGTAGAGGCAATTGGCGAGGCAAAATCGGTTCTAACAGCCGAGCGGATACAATCGGTTTTCGAACTCGATGCGCCTTATACCCTGCCTTAATCGGTCAGGCGTGCTTTTAGCGCATCAAAGCGTTTAACCTGCTCAGGTAACAACTCTCGCGCTTCGTCTCGGCGCACGAATATTTTTAAGATGCTCTCACCCGCCGCGTCGAAAAGCTGCAACGACTTTGATAGGCGTTCACCGCGCAGGCGTTCGATAAAGACGATATTCTTGCAGGCATCGACGCGCAGGTGCCCTCCGAGCGGATAACCGCCGGCAAAATTATAGTGCCCTCGCGCGACTGATGCGCTCGGCAAGTGCGAGACGATTTCAGCGACAATCGAACCGGTTTGAACAATTATAAAAAGTTCGCCCCATTGAGTCAGATCTTCGAGCACTTGGGGCAAACGATCGGCGTCAAAAATGGCGCGCGTTGTCTCAGGCAATAATTCGACAACCTCAAGGGTCGACAAGGCGTTATCCCGCGCAATCCATTCAAGAAAACCACTTTGGTTTTCAGCGAATTGCGCACGCAGCTCTTCCTTAATCGACGTGTTCATGCCTTTGCCGTGGCGATCTGCTCCATAACAGGTTCGAAGCCTTCGAACTCCGGGTGCCCAAGATAAACGCCTTTATTGTCCCCAGCATTTCGGTGTGCATTGCGAAAGGCCTCGGATTTTGTCCAATCCAAAAAAGCGTCTTGGGATGCCCAGATCGTGTGAGAGGCGTAAAGCGTATGGTCCTCACGTTCTGGCCCCTTTAGCAACCGGAACTCTTTAAATCCTGGGACAGCATCGAGATGGGTTTCGCGCGTTTTCCAGATCGTTTCAAAAGCTTCCTCTTGCCCGTGAGCAATTTTGAAGCGGTTCATTGCGATAAACATACATAACTCCTTGCAGGACGTTTTGGTTATTCGATGCTTGCGAGCTCGGTCCTGGGACGCAAACGATCGGCCAGATCGCCGATTTCTGGGGTAACAAAACTATCAATAATCGAACGGGCTTCGACCAAAGCGGGCGCTAGGTCCTTCTCGCCGTTATTCACTTCCCCGGCGAGCGTCAGAAGCGGCATGTAAAGCGCTTCGGTTTCACCTTCGATGGTGATTGCAAAACGGTCATGATCAGCTTCGATTGCGGTCCAGTGCGCGCGAACCCCTTCCCAAAAGTCTTCAGTACCTGCCCAATAGTCTTCTGCCGCATCGACGGGGTAATCATCAAACGCGCGATATGTATTGATCCCGATCTCGCGTACGAGGGCTTGCGGGGCGCCATTCAGAATCAGCTTGGAATTGTCTTGTTCGTGAACCCAGCCCCAAGGCGTGATGACATGTCGATTGACCGCATCTACGGCGTGATAATCGTCTCGTGTGGTCATGTCGCGGCGTGGCAGCGGGCGCCACTCTTGCGGCGGTGTCCATTCGGCAATCCCATCTTCATACGTCCAAGTGCCAACGGCGCCATATCGCGGCGCGTCATCAACCTGATAGACCGTCTGAGACCACGTTCCCGCACGTTCTGAAATTGGAACGTCCTGCCACGCCCAGGCATTTCCGCCGATAAAGGTTAAAACGCGCGCTGGTTCGTATTTCCAGTCTTGTCGCCAATGCTTGACCACGAAAGGAGATTCGTCCGGTCCAACCACAAGTAAGTGTTGCATGCTGATAAAATCGCCGCGGTCTTCGACGACCAGGACCGTTTCGTGACCGCCAGAGTGTTTGGGATCTTGTAGCTCATAACCGTCAACGAACGAAACTGTTTCGGTAAAATCAAACGTAACCTTGTAATCGCCCGCCATTGCCAGGATGGACTGCCGGTCCTGCTCAAAATTGGACGGCGCTTCCACGATCGTTTCACTTGCGGGCCCAGGCGCGCTCGCTGTTGAGCATCCCGCTACGGAAAACGCCGTAAGCGCTGTCGCGGACCAAAAACCGACAAGGGAAAATTGCATTCTTGCTCTCCTGAAAAGCGTTCTGGCCGAGAAGCGGCAACTCTGCATCCTTTCTTAACGCAATCGAGAATGACTTGCAATTGCGGAAAGTTACGTATACCGACTTTATCGCAAATGAGATTTATTCTCAGGAATTCGATCTACATAGGAATGCGAAATGACTTTCCAAATGGACCGCCAAAACCTGCGCGCCTTACTCATTGCTACCACCGCACTTTCGATCGCGCCCATTGCCTCAGCGCAAGATGCCGACGCCCCTGAAGATGAGTTGCGCGAAGAGGCGGTGACCGTTTACGGCACTTCGAACCCCCTCCCTGTATTTGACTATCCGGGGCAAGTCACCGTGGTGGATCGCGAGGCCATAGCAACCCTTGTACCGTCCGCGATTTCCGACGTTTTGCGGGATGTCCCGGGTGTAGACTTTGGATTTGGCCCGAGGCGAACCGGCGAGTTACCCAGCATTCGTGGGCTTTCCGGTCAGAACGTCTTAATTCTCCTCGATGGCGCGCGCCAGAGCTTCACCTCAGCGCATGACGGTCGGTTCTTCGTGGACCCAGAACTTATCGGAACCGCTGAAATCGTTCGCGGCCCAGCTTCGGCTCTATACGGTTCCGGCGCCGTCGGCGGCGTCCTTGCCTTCGAGAGTGTCGACGCCGACGATCTCTTGAAAGAGGAAGAAGACTGGGGCGCACGCGCGCGGGTCGGCTATCAGAGCGTCAACGAGGAGTCCTTGGCCTCGATCACAGCCTATACGCGACAAGGCGCCTTTGACGGCATAGCGAGCTTTGGCATTCGCCAATCAGGGGACATCGAGCTCGGGTCGGGCGTCGATCTGCCTTCTGATGATGACATTCAAACCGCGCTCATCAAAGGAAGTTATGCGATCAGTGATGCGGTCACCATCGAAGGATCCTGGCAACGGTTCACGAATACCGCAATCGAACCGAATAACGGTCAGGGCGTTAATGGAACCGGCAATGGCATCCTCGACCAGGATGTCGAAAAAGACATCACAACAGATACGTTTCGGTTGGGCCTGACCTTCAACCCTGAAGCGAACGATTGGATCGATCTCGGCTTCAACGCTTATCAAACGACAAGTGACGTTGATGAGTTCGATGCCACAATCCCACGTACGACTGTTCGGGACATTGAAACGACAGGATTCAATATTCGAAATGCATCGCGGTTCTCTTTTGGCGCCGCCGACATGACACTCACCGTCGGCGGGGACTGGTACAAAGATGAACAAGTCGGCACGGATGATCAGACCACGGATGGCACACGCGGCGGTGTTCCGAATGGTGAGAGTGAGTTCACGGGTTTGTTCGCGCAGCTGGAAGCGGTTGTTGCAACCCCGGCAGGCCAATTCGTCGTCATTCCGGGCGTGCGTTATGATGAATTCGAGAGCAGCTCTGACATTGCACCAGACCAAGACAACTCCGACGAGGCGATATCGCCTAGATTTGCCGCGAGTTTCGCGCCGCAGGGCGCAGAATGGCTGCGCTTGTTCGGATCTTACTCGGAGGGGTTTCGCGCGCCCTCTATCAATGAGCTCTATCTAGACGGTGTACACTTCCTCGTGCCGCACCCGGTTCTATTCAATCCGGCAATGGGATCTTTCGAATTTGTCCCGAACAACTTTATCCCAAATCCAGATTTGGTCCCGGAAGAAACCCAAACAGTCGAATTCGGAACGGGGGTCGACTTTCGCAAAATCTTTGTCGATTCGGACCGGTTCCAGGCCAAGATCAGCTATTTTGAAACCGAGGCAGACGAGCTCATCAATCTTTCAGTGAATGCTGCGCCAGATCCAACCTGTTTTGCACCGCCATTCTTCCAGCCATGTACATTCGGAACGTCGGAATCTGCCAATATCGCAGAAGCCGAACTCGAAGGATGGGAAGGCGAACTTCATTACGATTCCGATCGTTTCTTTGCACGGGCGAGTTTCTCAACCATCGAAGGCACTGACCTGTCTGATGGATCGGACCTTGGTTCGCTCACCCCGGACCGGGTCGCCGTAAATCTTGGCGTGAAAGTTCCAGAATGGAACAGCCGGTTTGGAGCGCGTGTGCAGCACGCTTCGGACGTTGAGCAACGCGTCTCAGATGGAATGGGTGGCTTCAACGTCCAAGACGAGCGGGATGGTTATGTCGTGGTCGATCTATACGCGACTTACCGACCTGATCTCATCGAAGGCCTCCGTCTCGACATCGGCGTCGATAACGTATTCGACGAAGACTATGAGCGCGTATTTGCGGGCGTCTCTGAACCCGGCACGAACTTCAAGATCGCAGCCTCCTGGCAATTCGGACAATAGGATATCAAAATGTGTTTACCGCTCGACGATGGCTCAATGATTTGCTGGCTCAAGACACAAGTGCGTGTAATTGAAGCCTGGCGAGAAGAACTCGCTTCTCGTCCTGATATTGATATCGAAGTCGTTACGCGGCTCGAGAGACACTATGCATGGTTGACCGCTGAAGTGTCTGATCTGGAAGCTCCCAAGTCTCGACAGGCTGCATGAGTCTCCGCTCGGCCTGTTCACTATCGCTGCAACCCTCCTGTCTTGAGTTCCCTCTCTGATCGGAAGGTTGCAGCATCTTTTTTTGTTGCTCTCAGAAAACACACTCTAAAAACCGTACGCACAAACGAAGCCGGTTAAAAACCGGGAAGCTTGCTTGTTTTGAATTACCAGACCTAAAGGGATTTAGTCTTCGCCATCTTTTAACGGTACGGCGTAAAGCTCTAAACGATGGTCGACGAGCTTATACCCATGCGAGCGTGCGATCTCGACTTGAAGGCGTTCGATTTCCTCATTGTGAAACTCGATAACTTTTCCGGATCTCACGTCAATTAAATGGTCATGGTGTTCGTCTGGAACTTCTTCGTAACGCGCCCGGCCGTCTCCGAAATCGTGGCTTTCGATGATGCCATATTCTTCAAAAAGTTTAACGGTACGATAGACGGTTGCCAGAGAGATGCTCTTGTCGACCGCATTTGCCCGGCGGTGTAACTCTTCGGCATCAGGATGATCGTCAGAGCGGGAAAGGGTTTGAGCGATAACCTTGCGTTGCTCGGTCATGCGAAGGCCTTTTTCGGCGCAGAGTTTTTCCAAACGGTCCATGGTAGTCCATCTAGCCGTTCAACTTGCGTTTTGTCCACCCAAGTGTGCCAGCAAAACGAAGCCTCTGGCCACTCATCTCGAACGTGTTTTCATTACAAACCTCGACCCAATCATCGCGATCAGTAGTTTCAAGCGTCATAGATGAAGGTCTGTTTAGTGATCTGTGAGAATTGGTGCTAAAAATTAGCGGAAGAGCCGCACACTCGTCGGCCTAAACTTTGGCTCTTACGTGAAAAGCCGCCAGAGGTATATCTGGCGGCTTCGTTTGAAGATCTTTGAAACGAGAATTCTAGAATTTCCCGCTGATTTTGACTTTGGCGTTTAGCGGTGCACCAACGGTCGCCTGATGCGTGCTGTGTGACGTTGGAAAATAAACTTCGTCGGTCAAATTCTCGACGTTCAGTTGGATCCGCAAATCGTCAGAGAAATCATAGTAAGCGGCAGCGTCCACTCGGGTGAAGCTAGGAAGCGTCAATGTGGAACCATCGCGAATGAGCGCTTCATCTTGGTAAGTCGCGCCGATCCCGAACCCGAGTTTCTCATTCACCTCGAAGTTGTTCCAGATAGAGAAAGTCTGTTCGGGAAGCTCGCGCGGTTCAGCACCTGAAGAGGTTTCACCGCTAAGGTTGCTGTAACCCGCTGAGATGAACCAATAGTCTGTCAACTCGCCTTGAAGCTGCACTTCGAACCCGTCGACTTTCAAACCCCGCGCCGTTTCAAAACCATCATCGTCTTGATTGCGCTGGGTCCGCGTCTGCTCATTTTGGAAGTACGCAGCGGTTAAGCTGAGCCGCTCAAAGAAGTCCCATTTTATGCCGATTTCAGCTTGCTCAAAGATGTCGGGATCGAGCTGCTCTGTGCTGTCGCTTAGTGACGCATATTGTCCACCAGAGCGCGGCAGGAAGGACTCGCTATAGCTGGCATAGAGCGAGATGTTTTCCTGTGGCTTCACGATGACGCCAAGGCGCGGTGAGATCTCTTCGTCGGTTCGGCTGCGCGAAATAGGATCTGTTGGATCCTCAGTATCGGTCACGTCGATCTCAAAACTATCAAAGCGGGCGCCGAGCAGAATATCGACATATTGGTTCACTTCGATCTGATCTTGGACATAGAAAGAGGTGACCTGCACTTCGGCTTCATTCCGGTCATTAATGTCGGAGAAGGTCATCGTGACGGCATCGCCCGCCGCATTGACGCCAGCGCCATTGCGGAAGGTCAGAGGACGCGTCGCGAGGAAAGTCTCGCGGTCATTTCCGGTCGACGAGAATACCGGGTTGAACCGATCATTGTCATTGCTGGTATCGAGGAATTCGACGCCGCCGATGATCGTGTGGCCAATGCTGCCTGTTTCAAATTCACCTACCAGATTACCGGCAAGTGTGAAGCGCTGGCGCTGGGTCGTATCCACATACCCATCGAGCTGAACAATGTTCGTCGATTGGGTGTAACCGGAGGCATAGAAGTTCTGATACAGCTTATCATAATCGCCATAAGCGACAGTGACATTACCTTTCAGATTCTCATTGAAAGTGTGCTGCAAATTGGCGCGAAGAATGTGCGCTTCAAACTCTGCTGTATTCAAATCAGCGTCGCCAAATGTAATGTCTTTCAGCGCTTCAACGGGCTCACCATTGTCGCCGGTGGGGATGCCCCGATCGATGAAGCGCTCGTGATTGGCATACTCATAAGACAGATCGAGCGTTGTTGCCGGTGACAAAGCGATCCGCGCGGTTGGGTTTATGCCGTAATTATCGCCATCATAAAAATCGCGGTGGTTCTCAAGGCTTTCATAAAACGCATTGAGTCGGATCGCCGCTTTATCAGACACGTCGAAGTTGGAATCGAGCGCGACATCAAATCCACCAAACGAGTCGATGCCTACCTGATAACTGTTGAACCGCTCGTCAAGTACGCCTTTTTTTGTGACGCGGTTTAGAACGCCGCCAGTGCCGCCGCGCCCAAACAGGAGCGCATTCGGGCCACGCAAAACCTCAACTTGTTCGAGATTGTAGAGCGAGCGATAATATTGAACATCATCGCGAACGCCATCGACAAAGAAGTCAGCCGTTGATCGCACACCGCGAAAGACGATCGCATCACGGTGTCCCTCACCTTGCGAATTGGTCACGCCCGGAATGTAGTTGATCACATCTCCGATGCTGTCGAAGCCCCGTTCCAGAAGCTGATCCGCTGTTATGATAGACAGACTCTGCGGCACATCGATAATCGGCGTTGGCGCTTTGAGAGCGTTGATTTGATCGGTGTAGAGGTATTGCCCCAGTACGACGATTTCATCCTGCAAGGATACGTCATCATCTGCGTCCTGGGCCACGGAAATTGGAGTAGCGACCAGCGCACTAATTGATACAGCAACCAATAGTTTATGAGATAGATTTTTCATTTTGGGCTCATTTTCTGAATTGATGAGCCGCAGGTACACTTTTGCGAATGAGTTGCTATACCAAATGACAGCGTAAATGAGTTTACACTTTCAACAGTGCCTCAAATACCACACAGATTTTCGACGCCTCGCTGAGAGAAATTTCAAACCTCGCATCCGACAAGAAACTCGCGCCAATTTGAACATTTAATTACGACATCGATTGATCGCCTTATTCCCCAAGAGTCGTGACAATCGATATTGACATGAATTTTTTATCTTTTTGACAACATTCGAGAGCCCGGGTATTTGTCATTTTGATAATTAACGGTGAGAATGTGCCACGAGCGAAAATGAATGAAGAACGGCGAGCCCAGATAATGGCCGCCCTCGAAATGTGTATAGTCGAACAGGGACTAGCGAAAACATCGCTTAATGACGTCGCTGCGCACGCGGGGCTTGCTCGCCCCCTTGTACGCCACTTCGTTGGCAATAGAGACAGCATGATCGAGCTTTTATTTGAAAGTCTGATTGATCGGGGCGAAGCTCAGTTGGAGCAAATTGCCACAAAAGACACCCCGCCGCCTCTGAACCACATGCTCGATTTACTGTTCGGGGACCTGTTCTCGAACACGGCGTCTAACGTCGTGGTGAGCGAACTCTGGTCGCTTGCGCGCAACAGCGACTCTATTCAGGCTCGGCTCCGTACGCTGTACGAGCGCATTTTCGATCTGCTCATTGATGGCATGAAAGCTGAGCGCTACGGCGCTTCTCGGAGTGAACGGCGCGATACGGCGTTTTGTCTGGTCTCACTCGCATATGGCCGCGCCTCGTTCGGCGAAATCAACCTGTCTTCGAAAAAGAAGAGCGCACCGAGGCTCGCAGCAAACACATTGCTTGCCAGCATAAAATCTCAAACATAATGCAAGGACGAATCCAATGGGACGATATATCAAATACGGACTGCTCGGGCTTGTTGTCATCGGAGCTGGTGCCATTACTTTTTTCTGGAATGATATCCGTGTTCTAATGTCGCTCCGGGAGTATGTGCAAATTTTCGCGCCGGATAAAATCGATAAGAACTTTCGCAGCCTTTATGAAAAAGAGAGATCGATCCAGGTACCCAGATCAGGTCCCGTCTATACGCTAAATGAAGACCTAGACACGGACGTCCTGCCTGAAACCTACGCTTTCGAGGGCGAAACCCGAAATGTGAGAGAACTCCTAGAGCGATCTCAAACAACCGGCCTCGCCATTTTGCATGACGGGGTTCTGGTCCATGAGGAATACAATCGCGGCAACACGCGAGAGAGCCTCGCCATTCAAATGTCTGTTTCCAAAGGCATAGCTTCATTCCTTATCGGCGTCGCGCTTGAAGACGGCGCGATTGAGAGTGTCGACGATCTAGTGACGAAATACGTGCCTGAGCTGAGCGGAACCGCCTATGACGGCGTGACCTTAAAGCAAGTGCTAGAAATGTCGTCTGGCGTGAGGTGGTCGGAGGATTATGGCCGGCTTGACTCCGATCTGGTTCAGTCTGTCGTTGCCATGCGGCTCGGGTCGCTGGACGCATTCACGGCCAGTGTCCCGCGCGAAAATGAACCAGGAACTTATAATCGCTATGCCAGCATTGATACCCATGTCTTGGGTATGGTTTTGCGCGGCGCTACGGGAAAGCCTTATAAAGACTATTTCGAGGAAAAGCTCTGGTCGCGGCTCGGCGCGGAAGATGATGCTTATCTTTTGGTTGACACCAAAGACGAGCCGCTCGTGTTTGGCGGCGTGAACATTCGGTTGCGCGACATGGTCCGGTTTGGCGAACTCTATCAAAATGGCGGACGGAACTTTCTGGGCGAACAATTGGTCTCTGAGAACTGGATCAAAACCAGTACGACACCTGATATGCCGCGTCTCCAACCAATGGTTGATAACCCAGAATCTGACTCTGCTTTCGGGTATAAGTATCAGTGGTGGATCCCGCTTTATCCTGACCTCGGTGATTACTCCGCGATTGGGATCTATGGGCAGTTCATATACATCAACCCGACCCGGAAAATCGTGATTGCGAAGACATCCGCCTACACCAATTACACAGTTGATGGTGGCATAATGAATCACGAGACCTTAGTCGCCCTACAGGCCATTGCGCGTCATATCTCGCCGGTCAAAACGCGCGACGAAGGAGGTGCAGAGTGAGCGCTCGTCAGGTGGTTGCAAGAGTGCTGTCGGGCGTATCTTCTCTGATGAGACGTGTCGGGATCGCCGAGGGCGCAATGGCAAAGCAGCCCCTGTTCGACATGTTCAAGATTATTGAGGGCGTTTATATAGGGGGCGTCCATATGTTCAAAGATACCGATTGGGAAATGCATCCGGATGGTGACGAAGCACTCACTTTGATCACTGGCGAGATCGACGTCGTGCTGCGCGTTGATAGCGAGACGCGTATCGTTCAGCTCCGCGCCGGCGAAAGCTGTGTGGTGCCAAAAGGCGTGTGGCACCGGCAAATTGTGCAACGCCCCGGAATGTTATTGTTTCATACGTATGGAGACACGACCCAGCACCGACCATTTAAAGAGAGTGAAGAAACAGCATGAAAACAGCTCTTTACATGGCGGCAGGGCTCATTGGTTTTCTGGCCTTTGCTGCCATCCTCGTTTCATTCGCTTATCGACAAGAAATCGCTCGCTACCGGTATCAGACATCGCTTTTCACCGGCGCCGATCAACAGCATCATTTCGTGCGTCAGGAACGCTATTTCCCGATCAATGAGATGCCGCCCTCAGAGCGGTCATATATTTTCCCCAAGGGCGAAGGCTTAGCTCTGCCAGCAAAGTTCGCGCACAATGCGGAGACTTTTGAGACATCGGAATTTCTAAAGAGCACTGATACCGCCGCCATGCTTGTTCTCAAAGATGGAGAGATTCTTTTTGAAAACTATTGGCTTACGGGCCAAGTTGATCGTCCTTGGCTTACGCATTCGGTATCAAAGAGCTTCATATCTGCCGCCGTCGGGTTGGCCATTCGCGACGGTCATATTCGATCTGTAGAAGATCCAATTTCGCAATATGTTCCGGCATTCAAAGGCAGCGGTTATGAGGGCGTTGCGATCCGTGACATCCTCCAAATGTCCTCAGGCATCAAATGGGACGAGACGTATAGTGACCCCAATTCGGATATCAATCGGCTTGGAAAAGTGATGTTCTTCGGACGCCCTTATGATGATTTCGTCGCAACGATGGTGAACGAAAAGACGCCGGGAACTTATAATCGCTACACCGGCATGGATACACAAGCTTTGACCGCGCTCGTTGCGGAGGCGACGGGAAAATCGGTGGCAGATTTTCTGACCGAGCACTTATGGCATCCGTTAGGGGCTAAGCATCAGGCCTTTTGGATCACCGACAAGTCCGGACGTGAGCTCGGCCTTGGCGGCTTCAACGCCACGGCGCGCGACCTTGCGAAACTGGGAGAGCTTTACCGTCTGAAGGGAAACTGGAACGGCACTCAAATTCTGCCTGAAGACTGGGTATCAGCCTCGATTATGCCAATGGCTCCTCACCTCGTTGCAGGCGAAAACGAGCAGTCCGCCCACGCGTTTGGGTATGGGTATCATTGGTGGTTGCCAGATGCGGACGCGCGCGATTTCACCGCCATTGGCATCTATAACCAATTTATATATGTCAGCCCGGAAACCGGTTTTGTCATCGTAAAACTGTCTTGCAACAGGTATTATGCCAGCGAGGACAGCCCCCGCGCCTACCGCGAACCTGAAACACTTTCATTGTTTCAAGCGATCATTGATCAGACTTCGTCTCAATCCTAAGCAATTGGCGCAAAGCAAGCGTCCAGTGTCGGTTTAGCGGCAGGCTTCTATTCGCTTCAATTGCATTTCGAATGGGCCGTCTTTGCCGTCATAGATAATCAACCCAATCTCAACGACCTCGCTGGGATCGAAAACGGCATCTGGGATGGGTCGTCCCCAAATCGAGGCTTTCAGGGTATCGAAGGCAAGCTCACCGTGACTCCACTCGCTGTCATTCGCGCCGGTGATCGGCGCGCGAAAGGCGATGCGCCGCCCGTAGGACGTGACATTGGTGCGCATCGTCATGGAATAAGTCCGAGCGTCGCGCTTCATATAGACCTTTAGCCGGTTTGCGCCTGCCATCGCGCCGGGTGCCAAACGCATGCGCAGAGAGCTAAACCCACCGCCATTCGTATTGGTGTTGCCTGAAAACGTGAGCGTGCCATTTTCAAGAACTGATCCACCGTCCGAGCGCCCGCCCATCACGCCATCATTCACGGTTCGCCACCGATTTTCGGTTTCACCTTCAAAATGCTCCAGGAGAAGATTGCACGAATCGGTCTCTGAGATAACTGGACCTCCTAACAAACTGACTGAAATCAATGCTGCAATAAAGGCGCGCATATTCTCTCTTATCCTATCGCTTTTACGGCTGCATCGGCGCGTTGGATGTCGGCGAGGTGATGCCTGCAACAGACTGGCAAGCGACTTCTTCGCCTACAATAATACCGATTTCCGACACGGAGATCTGTGCAATATAGAGCGCGCGGAGCAATCTCGACACGGCGTGTTTAGAAGCGCTCAGCGGAGTCTTCCTCATCCACCACTCCGTCTTCATTTGAATCAAGCCGCGTGAACATCATTTTGCTCGAGGCGTGAAACTCATCAAGCGACATGGCTTCGTCATCATCTGTATCCATCACGGTGAAACGAAAATTGGCGGCCTCGATTGAACGCTCGCGGCGTTCTTCAAGCTGTTGTTCCAGGCGCACCTCATACTCGGATACGTATTCTTCCTGGTGCACGATACCGTCGCCATTGAAATCACGGCGTGCGTAACCTTCATCTCGTTCAGCCACAAATTCCGCCATTTCGACCTTACCGTCAGCGTTGGTATCGTATCTATCCATAAAGCCGCCTTTGCTGTGACCGCCAGTATTGCGGCGTTGTGCACGCTGCTGATTTTGCGGTGCCTCGGCATTATCTGCCGCTGCGTTCGTCGCCTCCTTGAAGGCCGTTGTATCGATATGATCTAGATCGGTGACTTCTGCGACCATTTCAGCTTTCGGCGCCTCCGCCGTTGCGTAAAGCTCCGCAGCCAAGGCGACGGCCAGAGCAGCGCTTGCTGTCATTCTCATTTTCATTTTTGAAATTCCCTCATTCTTCAATTTGATAGTCTATTTCATCACTTCGAACGTGAGCGAGGTTGTGTAGCCGCGCTCATCCGTCTCTGCGCCCTCAGGTGCGTCAGCACGGTGCCGGGTCATGAGCATGTAGACACCGGGTTCATCAATCGTGAGGCTGATCTCACCTTCATCATCGGTCATTTGCTCAATGCCGAATTGAGGCTCCTCATAATGTCCACCGGACCGGTAGACCGACATTTTGTGTCCTGCCAAAGGAGCGCCATCAAAAGACACTGAGACGTCAAAGGCTTCACCCGAGAATATCTCATTCGGATGTGTTTTGGGAGTAAATGCGAGCCGGCCAATCGGCGAGATCGCATCCCAGGTCGGCGCGCCTTTCGAGACATAGACATCGGCCACTGTTTCAGTCTGCGCCGTTTTTACCGCTGTGGCCTCTTCTGGCACTTCCGCGTCAGAACCAAAGACAGGCACCCACTCACCATCGACCAAGGCACGTCTGCCTTTGCGTCCATGTCGAACACCTGTGGTCAGGCGATACGTCCCATCGGATTCAAGACCGTTCTCCAAGACAACGAGTTGTCGAAGGTCGGTCTGCGTGTCAAACGCCGCGCGCGATCCGTCCGGCAGAACGACATGATAGTCATCCGATTTCACGGCAATCTCTGGCGTCGGAAAATCTTCTGTAAACGAGCATTGCACCGTCACGAAATCGCCTTCGGACGTATTGAACACGCTCGGCATCATGTAAGATGTGTGCGCTGCCGCCGTCCCTACCGAGATTAGGGCTGCTATACCCGCGAGCGGCGTTGAGCGAATGAGCTTCATTTCTGCATTTCTCCAAAAAAATGTGTAGCCAAGCTCTGCCATTGATTATACGAGAATGCAAATCATTTGCAAAAAGAAAACTGTTAACGGGACGTTTCACAATGCTGCGCACATTTACCTGCCTTGCGATTCTCAGTTTCGGCCTCATCGTTTCGAATGCCATGGCTGATACGTTCACGCGAACGCATGACTTCATCCTCGGGACCAACCTCAAGCTTATCATTGTCACAGACAGCGACACCACTGCCGACAAAGTCGAAACCGCCGTATTGTCAGAGATCGAGCGTCTCAATCTGATCTTGAGCACGTACGACCCGGACAGCGAAGTATCGGCCCTCAACACGGCAAATTCAGCCCGCATTTCAAGCGATCTGTTTGAGGTTTTGCAGGCCTGTGAGGCCATTCGCGATGAGACCAAAAATGCACTCAGCTGTCGGATCGGAGCTTTGCTTAAAGCCTGGCAAGCTGGCGAGGAAGCAGGTGAAGCTCCATCACGAGCAGCACTCCGCCTGGTGGCCGGCGAAATCCGCCGCGCGAAGCTCAACTTGGATCAGAACACGTTGTCATTAGAGCGCCCTGATGTCGTAACGTTTCAGCTCAATGCGCTCGCGAAAGGCTACATCATCGATCGAGCGCTGGCTGCCGCACGCACAACCAGTCCAGACCTGGACGGCCTGCTTATTAATATTGGCGGTGACATTAAGACCTGGGGTCAGAGCCCCGATGAGTCCCAATGGGTCGCAGCGATCAAACCCGCGCGGTCGGAAAGCGGTGTAGGCGTAGAGATCGAGCTTGGCGATGGCGCACTTGCGACGAGTGGACGTGGTCCTAGGGACAGAGAAATCGATGGTAAAACCTACTCGCACATCATCTCCCCGAAAAGCGGTTGGCACGTCCAAGGGGTTTCTCAGGCCAGCGTCATCGCGGGTGACGCTGTGACAGCGGACGCCTTGGCCACCGCGCTCCTCGTCATGCCGCTGAACGATGGCTTATCGTTGATCGAAACCAGAGACGGGGTTGAAGCTCGCATCGTCGCAGATGACGGCAGAGCCTACCCGACCAGTGGCTGGACCGCGTTCGAAAATGGCGCTAGCGCAGCACAGACAAACGAAACCTGGCCGCGCGGGTATGCGTTCTCTGTCGATTTCGTCATACCAGAACTGGACGTCTCCAATTATGAGCGCCCTTACATCGCCGCATGGGTGGCCGACTCAAACCGCAAACTGGTTCGGATCCTTCTGCTCGCCGGTCCGGAGGAGCGTTGGATGGAAGAGAACTATTATTGGCATCGGCGGTTTGGTCGAAAGGCCGGCAGCCTACCGGATGCATTGTCTGAGCCGACGCGAAAGCCTGGACAATATTTGATCGAATGGGATGGCCTGGATCATGATGGAACCCCAGCCCCAGCTGGAGACTATGTATTGCATGTCGAAGCGGCCCGGGAGCACGGGGATCATCAACATGAGAGTTTCGAGATCACCCTCGGCTCGGACCCTTTTGCCATTGAACGACAAGCCGGCGATGAACTAGGTGACATCTCGATATCATTTGGAGCCGCGCCATAGCTGACGGCATGACTTCTCCCCGTCAATCGGCGAACAAAAAGCCGACGAAGAAGAGGTTCAACAAAGGTGCGTTCTATCGTACGTGCCGGATGTTACACGGCTATTTGTCTGCGGCCGCCTTTTTGTTGCTCATGTTCTTTGCAGCCTCTGGCCTGTTGCTGAATCACCCAGGCTGGTTTGGTGCCGACCGTCAGGATGCTGAGCCAATCATTGTCGCATTGGATTTTGATGCTTTGCAATCCGCGCGATCAAGTGAAACGCCAGAGCGGGCGTTCGAAGAACTGGTTCGCGATGCAACCCGCGTCCAAGGTCAACTGAAGGACGCAAGTATTTCAGACAGCGATGCGATGCTCAGATTTGCTGGCGTTAAAGGAGGCACCGACATCTTCATCGATTTCGAACTTGCCGAGGCTGAGGTTGAAACGTCTAAGGCCAATTTGACCTCTATCATCCACGATCTTCACCGCGGGAAAGATGCTGGCAAAGTCTGGAAATTCATGATCGACATTACCGCCATTCTGATCCTGATCATGTCAGTCATCGGACTGATCCTGTTCTTTTCGCTGCGCTTTCGATTGGGCAATGCGATGCGGATTATGGGCGCAACGATGGTCCTATTTGTCGCCCTCTTCGTCTTCTTCGTTCCTTAATCCCTATGCCCCTATTTCGGGACCGCATCAAACGACCAGGAATGCGTCTCACCCGAGGGCGGCGCTGGATACGGCGCGATCCGTTTGAGTTCTTTGACCACGCGCCGGTCCCAGGTCTTGTCTCCTGAAGCTCGCAGCACGCGGACCTCGATCACATGTCCATTTGAGTCAATTGTGATCGAGATCTTCGAACTACGGCGGGCATTCGTGTCAAATTTGCGCGCCTTGCGCATATGGCGCATCAGGGCGCCATTGTAATTGTCGACAGCCGCGTTGCCGAGCTCGGCGTTTGCAATCTCAGCGGTTGAGGCGGTGGATTCGACGGGTGGTCCATGTTCGGACGGAGCACCGGTTTGTGGTTGATTGTCGACGTCCTGAGCTGCATTGGTCTCATCGGAAGCAGACTCGCTTGATTGACTTTCAGTCGCTTCCTCTCCTGCTGGTTCGGATGAGGTCGGCTCAGGCATAGTCACCGGGTGCTCCGGTTCATCCGGCTCTGCCGCAGGCGTAGGTTCCGGCTCCGGCGGCGCTTCTTCTGGCTCGGGCCGGAGATCTGGCTCAGGCTCAGGCTCAGGCTCCGGTATCGGCTCGACAACTGGCTCAGGCGTTGGCGTTTCGACGGGACTGGCCTCGGACGCATCATCTGCATCCGACTCGGTCGCCTCCTCATTGGCCGTTTCAGATTCCTTCGATGCCGGCATGTCAGTGTAGGTCAGCGAAACACTGATGCTGCCGCCCTGTATCTGTATGTCAGCCTTCTCCGGCGTGCTGACGAGGATGATTGCATACGCGCCTGCATGGGCGAGTAGCGCGACCGCAAGTGCTGGACCGATCCGAACATTCATGTTGCTTGCTCCGTCAGCACGACGATATGCGTGGCACCCGCGTCTTGCAGGGTGCTCACGCTTTGCAACAAGTCGCGCGCCGGGAATTCCCGATCAGGGCGCAAGCGAATGGTCGTCTCGAGGGATTCTGTTTCGGCAATGAATTGTTCGAGCGACGCCAACCTCTCACCTTGTCGCACCAAAGTGCCATCCGCGAGAATATCGAGCGCCTCTTCCGCCGTGCAACACTCCAGGCCTTCCGCTTGAACGAATTCGATCCCGGACGGACGATTGGCCGAGAGCGATCCTGCAACCATGAAGAAGATCAGGATCAAGAATACGATATTAATCAAGGAAATGATCGGTTCGCGCTTCGAGGCTTTGAATTGGCGTTTCATGACGGATCCTCGATCTGGATCGTTAAACCCGGCACTTGTTTCACAAGCGACAGCACATCGACGAGCCGTTGCGTTGAGACTTCACCCGCAAGACTGATCCTGACACCGCGCGTGCCCGCAGCTCTCAATTCGCCAAGGCGCGACACCAGCTCGACATCAGGGGTCTCCGTCTCGTTGCAAAAAACGTGGTCAGACTGGATATGCAACGAAGCGACATCCGTTGATGACTGACCAATGCCAGAGGCATTTGCCACAGCGATGTCGATCTCCGAGAATTTGGAGAAGGTTGATGCGAGCATAAAGAAGAGCAGCAGCAGAAAAATCACATCGATCAGCGACGTGATCGAGGCTCTGCGTCTATTGCGAACTCGCTTAAGCGACATGCCGCGACATGCCCTCCATTTCGTTGGGCTGGCTGATCGGGCGGCTGATCACGGAAAACGCATAATCTGCAAGCGATCGTGCTTCATCCATTTGCGCCTCGAACCAGGATAACGCGACCGAAGTTGGCATCGCCACGGTGAGCCCCGCAGCTGTTGTCAGCAAAGCCACCCAGATACCGCCTGCCAGGGCAGCTGGATCAACTTGGGATCCTGCATTCTGCAAAGCCTGGAAAGCCTCAATCATTCCGATCACAGTGCCGAGCAGACCCAGCAAAGGGGCAAGCTGGGCCACCATGTCTAGAATGCGAAAGCCACCCTCCATAGGTTGTAGTTTTTGTTCGGCCTCGGACTCGAGGCGTTTCGTCAAGCCGTCGCCGCTACGTTCTTGCATGCCGAGCGCGATGACCGGCGCCAGAAAGTGTCTGGAACTCTGAATTTCGGATAAGGCTCGATCATGCTCACCGCGATCCCAGCTCGCGATCGCCTGGCGAATTTGCTCTTCCTTACTGACGCGCGCCGACCGGAACTGCCACGCCTTGAGAATGATCATGGTCAGCGTGAAAATGGATACTGCCAGCAAAAGCAGAAGCACTGGCCCACCCAGATCATAGAGGGCTCGAAACGGAGAAAAGAGACTGTCCATGTGAACTCCTGAAGGTCTGATCTCGATCATCTCGAACGAGAAGTGCGAAGGCTGAAAATCCGCAAGGGATGATCAACCTCCGCCAAGAAAACGGTTCCTGGGAGGAGATGCCTAGAATTGGCGCGTCACCGTTAGCTTGAAATTCTGACCCGTCGCTTTTCGCGTGGACAGGTTCGGCGTATAATCTTCGTCGGATAAATTCTCGATCCCGAAACGGAACGACGTATCCTTCAAAAAGCCGGATTGTGGGCTCACCGTCGCGCGAGCATTGAAGATATTGTATGAATCGCCCTGCTCGGGATTTCCGGACCGGAACGAGACGTCGGCATCAGCCACGGCTAGAGCTTCCAAGCTAAGGTCAAGAAAGCGCCCAAACCGCTTACCCGCTGTGACGCGAACGCTGTCCGCGGTCAGGCTTCGATAGGTCACAGAAACGCCAGCAGCATCGGTCTCGTCACCGTCGGAGAAATTCCCGTTCAAGTCGACATAGAAGCCGCCATCATTTGCGAAGGAGCCCTCAATTTCGATGCCTTGCAATGAGATCTCATCAAGCCCGCCAATGAAGGTGATATCTTCAAGCGTGGTGTCATAATAGTTCAACTTGAAAGACAGCGTATCGCTTTCGTTGAACACGCCCACTGTGTCATAGCTAAACCCGGCCTCGTAAGTTGATGCCTCTTCGGCCGTAAAAATATTGGACCGATTACTGGTTCCCGTGGTCGGCGTATCGTCCAGAATTGGAAGGCTTTCGGTGTAAGCGTAGCTCCCAAAAACAGCGAACCCGTTCGCGAATTGATATCGCAGTGACGCGCCGCCCATGAGCGCGCTATCATCGAACTCGCCCTCAACTCGCGCCTCAGCATCAAGATCAAAGAAATCTGTTTCCAGCGTTTGGTTCTCGTAGCGAAGCGCTGGCGTGAATGTCAGCCCATTGCCGAAGTCGATATTGTCGATGATGAAGATCGCCTGGCGATTGTCGGTGCCGCCTGGGGCAGCGCTGGCTTCAAGCCGGTCATTTTTGATAAATTCGACACCCGTTCGAATTTCGTGCTCGATCAACCCTGTTTGCACGAAGGACGTGTTTTTCACGGTCAGCTTGGTACGCTCATACTGTAGATCGGCATTGGTGACGCCAAAACCAACTGGGCTCCCGAAGCCATTCGTGCCCGGGATGTACGTTTGATCAATCTCTTGATTGGAATAGGTCAATGCGGCTTCCACATCGATCAGGTCATTGTCGGCGGGCTGAAAATAGTAAAAGAGCGACCCGGTCTGTGTGGTCACATCCCGGTCGACATTTCCGAAAAAGTCCGTCCCTGTAACGAATGTATCATATGGCACGTCGCGATCAGCCGTATCCGACTGAGTGTAGCTCGCCATAATCGAGTGCGTATCGTCAAATGCATAACGCCCTTTGACGAGGAACGACGGCAATTCAAACGCCGAGTTCCCAATCTCGTTTCCGCTCCCATCTTCTTGATTGTCTTGATCACGATAGGTGTAGTTGAAAAGGAGCTCCGCTTTCTCGCTGGGCTGCCAGGCCAAGATACCAGAGCCGTTGAAGCCGTCACCATTGGTTTGACCACCAAGGGTCAGCGCCCCGCCAAATCCAGGTTCGCCACCTGTAAAGTCCGACGCATCTTTCGTTTCGAGCAGGACCACGCCGCCGACGATGCCGGATCCGTATTCGAAGCTTCCAACCGTTCCGCGGATCACATCGACACTCTTATAAAGATACGGGTCGGTGAAGAGTTGATTGCTGACCCGATAGATTTCCTCGGCGCCAGTTGTGGCCCCATCGACCAGGACGGCCACCTTCTGATCGGTCCCGTAAATGCTGTTCGCGCCGAATCCGCGAATATTGATCCCCGAGCCTTGCGGCGTTTGTCCGTTGACCAGCGTCACACCAGGCACCGAGTCAATCAGCTCAGCAATCGTGTTGGCCTGACGATCATCGATCTCTTCTTGCTTGATCGTGGTCAGCGGCGTTGCAGTGCCGGTTTGCACTTCCCGCTTACTCTGACCAAGTGTCAGCTCGCCGAGAAATTCGCCATCTTCACTGGCTTGCGTTTCGCTGGCGGTGTCGGTCTCTTCTTGAGCAACAGCCGTGCTCGGCATTATGACAGCAAAGCCAATCGCAGTGGCAATAAGCAGTCGGTTCTTGTTCGCATTAAACTTCATTTTGGATCCCTCTAACCCAGAAACTAGCGAATGATATTCATTCGCAAATAGAGATGAGGGCTGCTCTAGCTGGAAAAATTCCTTATTGCAATTGCAATTCGTTTGCAAAAAGACTCATTTTGGCACCTGTTGCAATTTTGCCGCGGGCGCAACGTCTCGATCCATCATCCGTTTGCACGCTAGCGTCGCGTCCGCCACCACAGACCCGCGACGTTCACGAGCATGCCGGGCATGGTCCAACGCACACCCCTATTCTCTATTGACCAAGGGCCATTCGGAGTATCGATCGTGACACCTATTGACGACGCCCCTTTTGCGACCGGCACATCGATCCCCAGTTTCTCAAACACATTATTGATCTTGTCCGCTTGAGGATTCGAAAGGCGAAAATCCGTCAACTTGCAGACAGGCGTCTCTTCAGACTCCCGATTAGGTCGCTTGAGCCATTGAATGACATTAGGGCGCTCGGACAAGAAGCCCGGGCCAATCAAGCCGCGCCAATAGCTGGCCTGGGCCGCATCGCCGCCTTCGACATTGACCGCCTCCACCCGCTCAAGCTTCGCCTTCGCTTTTCGCGCCAGCGCCTGGAAGGCCGCGAAGTCTTTGACCGCGACGTACCAGAAAAGCAACTGTGGATCCGACAAGGTTTTCATTAGGGCTGCGAAGGGTTGAAACTTCTCATAGTCCGGGTTCGGTCCGATGATTTCCAGGAATGAGTGTTCGCCGATCGCGAGGCTGCCACTCCAGTAAAACTGACCCGGTTCCGGATCATGCAAGTCTACCTTCGCACCGGTCTTCTCCTCGACCCACTTTACACCAGCTTCGGTATTGGGCACGCCCAGACCGACATGATCGAGCTGTAAGCCATGGCTGCGTCGAATAATATTTGTCATTGGCCTGGTTCCCTCATTTGGGGATGCGCGGCAAATCCGTTCAAGTCTAGGCAGATCTTACCAAGTCTTAGAGACCTCGATGAAGATTGATCTTGGATCACCCGGGAAGGATCCGGTCCGCTCCAGGAAACCCGAAGACGCATACTCTTCATCCAGTAAGTTATCGACCCGGAGAATAACGTCCGCAGGGCCCGGCTCCCAAATTATAGACGCATCTAGGATAAAGTAGGATTGCACCTTCTGATCGCTCAAACTCCGTTGATCGCTGACATAGTCTCCGCCGAAGGCAAATGCGGTTTGAATCTCTGGCACTTGATAGCGTGTCCAGAACCCGAACTGGTGTTCAGGCGCATTGGCGAACCTGCCACCTGGCACCTGATTGCGGATCCGGTCGGTGCCCGGCTGTTCGGTGTCTTTGGTAATCTTGGTGTCATTATAGGCGTAGGACGCGGTGAGAACCCAATTGTCGGTAAGGTCGGTTGCAACATCAATCTCCAACCCCTGGCTGGTCACTTCGCCGAAAGCGATCAAATCATCAAACCCATCATCGCCTGGGTCTTCACCTGAGTTTTGCAGAAGATTTGTACGCGTAATGTCATAGACCGCGACCGTGGACTGAAGACGACCATCGAACAGGGATGTTTTTACGCCGCCCTCGAAAATCTCGCCCTCAGTTGGATCGAATGGACCGCCGCGATTTGGATCTTGGTCGCCAACCCTTTGAGGCTCATAGCTTTGAGACCATTGCGCGAACAAGGATACGTCGGGCCGCATTTTATAAACGGCACCGAGCCGCGGCGTAACTTTCTCGTCACTGAACCCGTCATCTTCAAAGCTATCAAAACGAAGCCCGCCAGTGAGAACGAATTTCCCAATGGTCGCCTCGTTGAGAATGTAAGCGCCTTCTCGCGTTTGCTCGTTCAAGCGCCCGTCAGCGAGATTGGTAAGCGTGTATGTCGATCGATCAGAGAGACCATAGACTGGGTCAATAATGCTGAGGCCGACTACATTGTCACCGGTTCCACGCGCCCGATCATAGTCGAAGACTTGCTCGCCATCGAAATAGTCAACGCCAACTAAGAGGCGATTATCGATCGATCCAAACGAACTGGACCAGATGCCATTTGCGCCAAATGTGATACTCTCTTCGCCGCGCGTTTGGTCACGATACTCGCGAACGGAAACGAAATCGAAAACGCCATCACCGTTCGTATCCGTGAGCGTTCGCGGTTCATGATATTCCTGGTTCTCTTCGCTATCGGTGTAGCGAATGGCAGCGTCCCACGTGAAGCCCTTTCCGATCTCGCCGTCCAATCGCGCTTGAAGGTTGTTTGAGACAAGGTCGAGGAAATCGTCAGGTTCGTTATGGTTCCAGCGACGATCTGTCAGGAAGTTTCCCTCATCATCGGTTGGAACGCCGCGCAAGCGATTACCGGTCAAGTCTTGCTCATAGCGTGTCGCTTGCAAAACAAGATCAGCAAAGCCGAGATCAAACCCGAGGCCTGCATCATAGATTAGCGTTTCGCTATCAGTGTTGCGGCGCGCTGTGTCCTGTTGTTCGTAGAAGATGCCAAGGCGGCCGCGTGCGCCCTCCATTGGCAGAGCGCCATTGACCTCATAGGAGGCGCCATATCGGGCCTCGGTCCCGACCACAGCAGCAGCTCGTGCAGAAAAGTCCTCCGTCGGCTTCTTCGTCACATAGTTGAACAATCCGCCTGGGGCACCGGGGCCATAAAGCATGCCCGATGGACCTTTGAGAAAGTCGATCCGCTCTACGTTGAAGAGTTGAGGCACTGCGAAACCCGCATATGGATCGCCGCGCAATCCATCAAAGAAAATTTCTTCCTGGCGGAAACCGCGCGCCGTGACTCCAGCATAAGAGAACACGCTGACACCTGAAATATTGCGATAGAGGTCTTGAGCATCTCTGGCGCCTTGATCGCGAATGAGCTGCTCATTGATACTTGTGATCGATACAGACGATGAGAGCGGATCCGTCGGCAATCTTGCGGTGTCGGTCTCACCCACACGATACAGTTTTTGAGCACGGCCAGTCACAATAATTGTTTCCTGGCGCGCTTCTTCTTCGTCGGTTGAAACGTTCGTTTGCGCAAACCCGACTGGCAAGCTCAAACCAAGCAAAGCGACGACGGTACATTTTCTGAACATTGGGAACCCCACATTTCGAAGGCCGAAACCTTAGGCTTCGTGCACACCCCCGTTAATGCGAATGATTATCAGTTGCATAAATATATTTTGCCCCTAAGGTCGCGGCGAAGCCGAACAAGGAGCGCATCATGACATCGAAAATTACAACATCCACTATTATCGGCGGTATTGCCCTTCCCGCTTATGCGCATGACCATCCAGTGCCGCATTCTCATGAGCTTCCGCTTTGGGGGCTTGCCTTGATCGGCCTCGCGGCAGGTGCGTTTGGCACTTGGGCGACGATGAAATGCGTCGCTTATTTGAAAGACAATCGTGATGGATAGTCTCGCGCCTCGCTCCGACAAGAAACAGACGCACCCAGAGTTTGACACGCGCTGGAAACGGCTGACGCTGAAAGCGAATGCCGCACTAAATGCTGGCGATCTAGACGCCGCGGGCATCGCTTATGATCAGGCATATCATGAGGCACGTATGATATTCGCTGAAGCTTGGAACGGCTACGCCCTCGTACAACCGCACGCCCCGCCCATGCTCATCGTATCCGCCACGAATGTCGCAAACCAGAGGCGTGCGCGCGGTGGCGAGAAAGCAGCAAGAGAACAACTCATATCGGCGGTGCGGATTTTCACAGAAGCCTTGACCAGCGCCCGGTCGCCAGAGAGCCTCAAGCGCGGATGTGCAGAGCACTTACCGCGACTGCTCGCCGATCTCTCAGAAAATCACAGCGAGACCAAGTCCATTATCGAGGACGCAAAGTCTGCCGCCCTCGCCTTTTGGAAAAAGTCGGCAAACTGACTTTGCCTTAAGAAAGAAAGCACATCATGATTTACTCAATTCTCAACTATCTCGACCGCAAAGGCCTTATCGAGCGTGCATCAGCGCACTGCGACATCCCATGCGGCATATATGACCCTGGCCCGGCCTTAATCGCGGCTGTCTCGGTCGTGCGTCTCATGGATATCGCGCATGATGGTGCAAGCGAAGACCCCGTGGCACTCGCTAATCTTCGGGCGCGCTGCACGCTGCGTAAAGAAGAAGAAGCGGAGAAAGTGAAACAGGAGGTTCGCGTCATTTGGGGCGACTATTTCAAGGCGCCTCTGCTTGAAGCCCATCCGAATGTTCACGCCCTCGTCCATGCCATCATGCAAAAGGCGAGCGCCTGCAAGCAAGATGTCCACCGCGAGGATGGGCTCGCTCTGGTTGAGCTGGTCAACGAGTTTGCTGAAATCTTCTGGCGCACCAAGTCGATCGAGACGGCGCGGAAAACCTGTCCTTATCCGCCTCAACTCAAACTCGTATATCCGGTCCTGGATGATTAAATGCTGGGTTGGTCACTCATCCGAGTGACAGGCGAGAGCATGTCCCCCATGCTCTCGTCAGGCGCGTTTGCGCTCTTTAAACGCAGTGCAATTTATCGCGATGGCGATGTTCTTCTGGTTGATCACCCGCGGTTCGGAAAAATCGTAAAGCGCGCGATTGATGTCAGTGCGGACTCCCTTTGGCTTGAAGGCGCGAATGCCAACTCACTGTCCCGAGAATCCATGGGGCCTGTTCAGCGCGCGCATGTTCAGGGTAAACTCGTCTATCAAATTGCTCGGAAGACATAGCATGGTCGCGAACATATCTGCCTCTGATTGGTCAACCGACCGCGGCGAAGCCTGGCGCGATTCGATGGGCCCTCTTGAGGCCATGTTGGCGCCAGCGAATGCGCCTTTAATCGAGGCGCTCGATTTGGATGCGCCGTATCGGATCGCCGATATTGGATGTGGGGGCGGCGAAACCAGTATCGCGATTGCCCGCAACGCCTATCCGGGTAGCACGGTTGACGGGTTCGACATTTCACCCGCACTCATTGAGGCGGCAATGGCAAAGGAAGCCTATGGAAGTGTTCCAATACAATTCCATGTGCATGACGCAGGGCAACCACTCAAAGAGCCCGCGCAGTTTGACCGGTTAGTTTCTCGCTTTGGGATCATGTTCTTTCCCGCAGCTGACACCGCGTTTGCAAACCTTGCTCAATGGCTCACACCTGGCGGGCGATTTAGTTTTGCGGTTTGGGGGCCTCCAACTGAAAATCCATGGATGTCCAGCATCCGAACCATACTGAGCAACCACATCGTCGTACCGACGCCTGAGCCTAGAGCGCCTGGACCTTTTCGATATCAGCAAGCCGACGAATTTGTCTCTTTGTTGGAGTCATCCGGGTTTACAGATGTTTCGAGTGTGAGTTGGAAAGACAAACTCGCAATTGGCGGCGGCATGAATGCGAAAGCCGCAGCGCGCTTCGCGCTGACCGCATTTTCAATTGGACAATTGCTCAATCAAAGCGATCAGATAACGGCGCGAGCGGCCTATTCGGACCTTGCCTCTTTCTTTGCAAAACACCTGGTCGATGGAGAGGTCCGCATGGACGCGCATGTCCATATCGTGACCGGCGCGCGGCCTATGAGTTAAAGCTTCTCTCTGAGCGCCGCCCAGCGTTCAACTTGCTCAGCCTTCATGTCACCGCTCAGTTCACGCGACACAAAAATCTTGAACATTGGCTCGCCGCGATCATCGTAGAAGTGGATGGACCGCGAATTTCTGTTCTGGAAATGACGCTCGATGAAAGCGATATGGCGACACGCATGCTCTTCGATATGCCCGCCGAAACCGCCTTGCCCGAAAAAATGGTAATAGCCATCCTTGAAGAAGACTTGTGGCATCTCGACCGACATGCCCGTGATAACCGAATTGCCCTCAGTGATGAACAGCACCGCGCCCCACTCGCCAATGTCCGTAAGAAGCTCGAGCATCTTTGCGCCATCGAAGATTTTGACATTGTCATCGGGAAGATGGCGCACCAGTTCCAGCGTGGACATCCTGTACTCTTTAGAAAGACGCTCTAAAAAGCCGTCAAAGGTCTTTAGTCGTTCTTTCAGCGGCGCGAGGGTTCCCGAATCTGCAGCCATGACATCCTCCAATCACTATTTGCTCCGACTTAGTGAAACGGCCGACCGAGATACCAGTATCCCATCGTTGAGACAGCGCTCTTCGGCAAACCGCAGTCTTTCATCAAAGCGTGTCGAATGAATTTGACCGCACCGCCTTCAGCGGCGACCCAAGCGTAAAAAGGACCGCTCGTGTCCGTCGCCGGATCCCACATCCGTTCATTGGGCGCGACGGTTTTTTCTAATCCATGCAGGCGTTTCAACCGGGACAATTCTGGCATCTGCGAATAGCCGAGCGCCTTTTTCAGCTTCGTCCCAGGGGGGTCGTCATAGCGCGGCAACCAGGTGATGCGACATGCAAGCTCTCCTGCTGCCGCATCGTCGCCAGCTTGCGGAACCTCTACGAAACAGTCAATCGATGACACGGTTTCTGGAATGTGTTCCAGGATGTTGCTAATCGCGGGCAAGGACGTTTCGTCGCCCATGAGCAGCAGCCGCGAGACACCTTGTGGCGGACGCCACTCGAAACCGATCGGCTTGCCCGTAAAGGCGCCGTTTGGAATTGCGATTTGCAGGCGGTCGCCCGGTTTGGCCTGAAACGCCCAAGCTGAGGCAGGCCCCTCAACGCCATGGTCTACGAAATCAATATCAAGTTCACCGCGATCAGGCCGAACTTGTCGGATCGTATAGGATCGGCGAGCCGGTCGAGACTGTGGATCAAGTTTCTGCCAAGCCGCATTCCAGTCCGTGAGCGGCAGTGTTGACGGGGAGGCTCCGGGCTCCGGCAAATAGAGTTTGACGCGTTGATCAGGTCCCCAACTGGTAAAGTTGAGCCCATCCTGGTTGGCGAACGTAATGCGAATGAATGACGGCGAAAGACGTTCCCGCTTACGCACTGAGAAGTTCATCAAAAGATATGGATTATTTGGCACTGTCGTCGCCTCGGTTGAGGCTGGATGCACCAAATCGCGGAGACTAGACATTTTGCACCAGGGCAAGTGCTGGTGGTTCATCCCTCTCACGCCGCGCTGGCATCGATTCATATTCGGGGCTTTCGATAAGCATATCCTGCGCGGAGAAAAAACTCGCCAAATCGGAAATGATGTTAATTTCGAACGCTTCCGGAGAACGAGCTAAAAGCCATGTCATATGCGCACGCGCCTGGGCAACCGCGCCGTTTTGCATCGATGAGAGCGCACTTAGAAAAGACGCTTCATCATGCGTGAAGGTGATCGCATTTGGGACCGTCAGATCGATCTGCCTTAGACCATTATTTCCGAGGCACTCTGCAAGTTTGATAAACCGTCCCAGAACGCGCCCGCCGTTTTCCGCGCCGAAAACCTCCTTGAATAGATTTAGGAGGCAGCAACACCGGGTTTGTCCAAATGCGCATGCACGAAAGCCAAAAGTTGCAATCTGCGCACCTGCCCCAAGATCTATCAGTGTTTTATGGGGCACAAGACCGGCATTCATTTTGTAAGTCCTTTTCGGGAATTGGGCTGCAACATATCGCTCAAGGTCTGGGAGGAGATTTGCTGCCGAGAGGCTAACGTCAAAGCGCGATGACGTCGGACATGCTGCAGCCCAAAGGGGTTATGCGGCGGGATTGAAGTTTGGTTCGGCAAGACGGGCAATTTGACCTTCCAGCCATGACCGGTGAAGATCGATCTGCTCTAACCGACAGGGCTCACAAGCGCCCTCGCCGATTAAGTCTCGCCGCCAGGTTTCGAGTTCTTTGAGCTGTCGCTCTAACCAGGCGATGGTATCCGCGTGCGTCCCGAGCATTTAGCCCTCCTATATGCGTGCGGTAACCAGAACACACTTGCGAATGATTATCAAGTGCAAAATTGCGCAATTCCACGTCATTTCGATCGCTGCGGCCAAAGGCGTTCCGTTCGAGACGAATAGTCCTCATATTCAATGCCAAATTCCTGACGCATCATCGCCTCCTCGATTGGCACCCGCACCGCATACATGATGGCAAAGCTGACAAGTCCGGTCGAACCGACGATCCAGTTTTGAATCAGGAACGGATACGATAGAAAAATTAGCCAAATCGCCGAATACATCGGATGCCGGATATGTTTGTATACGCCATTAGAGACCAGCGTATGCGCCTCGCGTAGCTCTGTTGTTACACTCCAGTTTTGCCCCAGGTCCGCATGGCTCCGCCAGAATAACCAAAACCCTGGCACCAAGAACAGAATGCCGATGACGGGCAGCCAGTTCGGCGCTTCATAGTCTGCGAAGAGCAAGAGCCCGGTCGAAAGATGCAGAACAGGTAGAAGCGTGCCCCCCACCGATACCAGAAAGAGCAGGACCCGTTCTTTGCTGACTGCAAATTGCTCGGTGATCACATTTTCTTTGTTTCTGGCAGCGTATGGAGATCGAATAAGCATCATGATTATGGCCGATGCGAGCCATACGATCGAGCCCCATCCGTTGATTTGCCATCTCCAAAGTATAAGCCCCGCGAGCGCGATCATGACCATCGTCATAACTGAACGCATGACGAGTTGCAGGGTCATTCCCGTGGAACCCCATAGAGTTCCAAACGATGATCTTTCAAATCAAACCCTAGTCTTTTTGCGATTTCAACCTTTAACGCCTCAAGGTTCGTGTCATGAAACTCTATGATTTCACCGGTGCTCAGGTTGATCAGATGATCGTGCTGCTCTTTTTCGGCGTCTTCGTAACGGGCGCGGCCGTTTCCGAAGTCATGTTTTTCAACCAGTCCCTCTTGCTCCAATAGTCGCATGGTTCGGTAAACTGTTGCTTGGGCAATCGTCGGATCAAACTCCTTGGCACGGTCATGCAGCGTGAACGCATCGGGATGGTCTTTTGAGTTCTCTAAGGCCCGCAATATAGCGCGCCGCGCTGCCGTCATACTCAGTCCAGCATCAAGGCATCTTTGGATGAGATCACTCACGATTTTTCCAAATCCTGTTCTGCATATGCAACTCATTCGCATATTTTGAGCTTCAATGCAAGTATGCCGGATTGAGGGTCCAAGCAGATCAACTGCTTGCACCCTCAATCCCAAAGCGCTGGCACATGAGACGGCATGCACACCAAAAATCAGCCAAACCTGCGGGCCAAATTCGAGAAAATTTTTGCCGCCATCAGCATCTCCGGCGACTGTGCTTGATAATGTTTGGACAATGCAGCTTTGAGATTGGCCATATCAAATAAAAGCTCTCGATCATCTGGACGCTGCACGCGGCTTTCGATCCAGCCCACACAGGCAAGGCGCGTTCCAGATAAGACCTCATTCACACGGTGAAGACTGGTGGAAGGGTACAGCACCAGATCGCCAGCGGCCGGCTTCAGCTTAAGAGATTGCCCTGCGTGCTCAATTTCGAGTTCGCCGCCTGAATATGAGCCCGGATCAGAAAGGAATAGCGTGAATGACAGGTCTGTTCGCATTTTGCGCGTTCCCAGAGGCATGTACGCATTGTCAACATGTAAGCCATACCCCCCTCCCCGTTCGGTTTTACTTATCAGCAACTTCGAAAAGAGGGACGGTTGCGCTGCGGCCTTTAAAACAGAATTGCTCGAAACAGCATGTACAAGTAGATCGCGAAGCTCAGCACCTGTGCGACTGGTAAGATCGGCTTGCTGGTTGTGTTTCACTTCGCGCGCGGTCGCGCCCGCTGTCTCGGCCCCGTCTTTCCAACGAAGGGTCATGATCAATGCGTGAACCTGCTCCAGCACGCTTTCATTCAAGACGTTAGCGATGGTGAGAAGCATTGAATCCCCACTTGCGAATGATTATCAATATGGTCATACTGCCATTGTGGATGAATTAAGCAATCTAGGAAATCATCGATGACGACAACACTTAAACGCTGGTCTCAACTTGGCTTGGGCCTTGCCCTTGCAAGTGGGACCCTCGCCGCTTGCGGAAATCCAGAACCCACAGCCGAAGCTCCAGAACCAGGAAAGGCAGAGACAGAGGTAGCAACTCCCGCTCCGGCAGCTGGAACAGACGAACCGACAGCGACCGAAGCTGGAGAAGGCGAAGGCGGCGTTGTTATCACAGAAGCCCTAACAGATCCGGTTGTGTTCCTATCGATCCTGGCCATCACGGAAGCTCATATTATCGCCGCGCGCGATGCCCACGCACTGGGTGAGAATGATGCGGCAGCGGAAATGTTCGCCCATCCCGTTTCGGAGGTTTTGTTCGAAAGCCAAGAGGTGTTCAACCAGCTCGGCGTGGCCGATTTCAGCGATAAACTAACTGACACGTCAGCGGCAATTTTTGCCGGAGAATCGCCAGAACAAATCAATGCCAGAGCCGATGATATTATCGCGGCCCTTCGCACGGCCGCAGAAAAGGCGCCTTCGACCGATGCCAGCACAGCAAGTGTGGCCGCTGGGGTCGCGGTCGATCAGATCGAGCGCGCTGCGGACATGTACCGCGTCGCGTTGGATTCAGATGCCTATGAACCTTACTTAGATGGGTACGGATTCTTAAAAGCTGGCGAAGCGGTATTCTTGCAAAGCGCTGACGCAATTGAAGCGGAAGACGAACAAGCAGCCTCAGCGATCAAAGACGCCATTGCCAAACTCGATGAAGCGTACCCGAGCGCGATCCGCCCAGACTCATTGGACGCTGATTTGGCGACGGTTACTGTCGCCGCCTCAAACGCAATTATCGCCGTTCAAAATTAGACTTTTGCATCACTCAGCAGGAATAGCGGCGGCCTCAGGGCTTGTCGCTATTTTTGTACTTGGCCGCCGTTTTGTTTTTCGCTCGGACGGAGCAAGATAGCCCGCAGCGACGGTCAGCACACCGCAAAGCAGCATACCAAGATCAACCCACGCGGCAGCGCTATGATCTGCACTTAAATGCGCGATGAACCAGTCACCGGTCGTGACCCCGTTCAGGACGGGTACACCCATCGCAAGCGCTCCGGTTAGGATCAAAAGCTCCCGCGTTGTTGAATAATCGTTACGACGCATAAAGGCATAGACTAGCCCAATGACCCAAACGCCCAAATACACAGATCCAGTTGCCGCCAATCGCCCCGCTTCTGCACCAAAATAGAGTTTATCAAGATAGAAGATTGAGATAGCCGCGACCGGGAGCCCCATGATCACGCCTGTGTTAAAATAGCCGAGCCGATTGTAAAATGCCTCAGACTTTGAGCCCTCATTGCCATGCTTGCGCCGCTCGATCCACATCATGCTTCCGAGCGCGGTTATGACCGACAATGACAGACCTAGAATAAAGTATAAGAGTTTGAGCCAAATGCCGCCATAGGTCCCATAATGAAGGGGCGACATCGCATTAACAAAATGCCCTGCCAGCGGCTGTTCTTTAAACGGGTCGTCAGTAATCGGAGCGCCGGTTGCACCATTTACTGAGATAATTTCCACGCTTGAGAGCTCAGTATCTGGCGCGTAGAAAATGTCGATCTCAGAGGTTTCGTCGCCATAGTTTCTAACAACGTAGCTTCGCGGCGCCGCATTCGATTCTGGGTGGCGCATCTGTGCTATTTCATCTGCAGTCAGCATTTGCACCTTAACACCGGTTCTTTCGACTTCCGGCCCCAGCACCGCGCCGATAAGCGTGTCAATATCGCCTTTGAAGGCGATCGCGGCAGTTAACTGAGAAACGAGCCCGATAACCCCTAAGAAGGCTCCTGTGAAGGCGATCATGGTGTAGAATGGCAGCCCCCAAAGCCCAACGACCTTATGGCTGTCTTGCCACTTCAATCGCTGTGAGCGTTTGAGCCTCATGGAGTAGGCTTCTTCGCGAATTTTCGTATGGGCAATTACGCCGGACAGGATTGCCAGCAGCAACACAACGCCAATGATCCCAACCAACCATCGCCCAATTTGCCGCCCGCCGAGGAAGCTTGGCCACATGAAATCGCGATGAATGTTCAACGTCCAGTATGACAGGCCGTTCCCGCGCTCGGCGAGCGGTTCGCCCGTCAAAGCATGCCATTTTTGATTGGCATTTACATGCTTATCATTCTCGTCGTGATATTGGATGAATCCCCGAAAATAAGGTGTATAAGTCGTTGGAAAATTCAGTCGAACAAATTCCAACTCCATTCCGCCCGCAGACGTCTCCTCGACCCAGTTCGAGAAAACATCATTGATCGGCGGCGTTTCGTCAGCGATTGCGACGCGCAAAGTTGGATCTTCCCAGGTTTTGATTTCATTATCGAACAGCGCAAACGTGCCGGTCAGCGCAACGATATAAACGATCAATCCAAGCGTTATGCCCGTCCAAGAATGCAAATCATAATTGCGAAGGTGTCGTGCGCGATCCATGGGGCTTGTCCTAAACCGGAGGTGGAACCATTGCGACAATGACGCCGCTAATAATCGAAATGCTTATCAAGCCCGTTGCAACGCGCCAGCCTTTTTTGTCCCAATAGCACATAAATTGGAAGCCAAGCCAAATCAAAGGAACTGCCAGCGAAAGCCATAGCGCCAAAGAGCGGAACTCAAATGGCAAGGTCAGCAACAAAACTGCCCCAAACAGAATGGCGGCGACCAAAGCCCATATTAGAATGCTGGTCAGGCGGGGCGCCTTCCATGTCGCAATTCCCAGAGAGGTCGCGACAAAGAGTAAGATCCCGATCGTCAGGGGGCTCATATTAAGGCTCCAAATGTCGCGAACAAACCAATGCTACCTGCAATGGCAGCGCTTGGGACGTGCCAACTCGGCTTTTGCGCTGCGAGAAACAAGCCGAGCACAAAGGCAAAACTGAGCAATCCGAGCCAAACGGGAACGCCGCGTAGCCACCCCTGCACAGGCGCAACAATCAATAGCGAAACAAGGAAAACGATCGTGGCGCCAAAGCGCAACCCGAAGCGGAGGGGCTTAGAGGTTTTGACTTGAGCATAGGCCGCGCGTCGATCGTCGGCCTGATAGAGCAGAGCGCAGGCAAGGTACAAAAGACAGAGGGAAGATATAGTAGCGAGCATATTTCATAACGGGGGGAGGGCGACTTTAGTCGCCCCCCCTTCCGCGTGCCTTACCCTTTAGAACGTTGCTTCAAGTTGTAGTGCAAAGGTTTGAGGCCGACCAAATCTTGCAAATTGCGGGTCGTTGAAATTATTCGCCGGATCGAATGTAAACAGCGAAGTCAAATACTCCTCGTCTAAGACATTGTCCCCGGTAAGATAGATGCCAAAATTATCGTTTCTCCACCCGGCACGAAAGTTCACGAGCGTGCGCTCATCAATCGTTTTCTGTTCTTGCGGACGTGCAAGCTGGCTAAAGGCCGCTGACGCATAATTCGCGTTTCCATTGACGATCCAATTATCATTCTGCCAGGTAAAACCACCGGCAATCGTCAGATCTGGTGCGCTTGTGAACGTGTTCCCGGAAAAATCAAATCCCGTCGCACCATCGATTTCACAGGTTTGGAGGCCATCGGTAACGGCAATCGATACAGTTGCGCAAAGATCTGTGAACTCCGAATCTGCAACACCAACGGAACCGTAAAGGTCGAGACTGTCCGATGCTTGATACTGGGTTTCCAGCTCGAAGCCCTTAACCTCTGAAGACCCAGCATTTTGTGTTTCGCTGTCGAATGTGTTGGCGCTCAACTGAACGTTTACCTGCTGGTCGGTCCAATCGATAAAGAAGGCATTGGCATTTACTGTCAGCCGGTCATCCAGCCATTTACTTCGGAATGATGCCTCATAGTTCCAAGTGTATTCTGCATCAAAGGTGTAAGACTGAGCTGTGGCGACGTTGATGCCGACTCCGCCTGAGCGGTATCCTCGCTGGGCGATAAAATTCAGGCTCCGTCTGTCATCAATATCCCAACCAATCCCAAACTTTGGCAGAAAAGCATCAAAGCTCGGCGATTGCAGGGTGGTTTCTTCTTCAGTTGCGTCTGCGGCGGTTGCCAATAAAAGCGCGTTGACCTGTGTGAGCACTGGAGCGATCGGAGGAAATGCAGCTGGATCAGGGAGTGGGGTTAGAACGCTAACTTCATTCCCGGTCGTAATGTTTTGCTCTTCTGTGTCATATCTGAAGCCACCGAACACGCGCACATTGTCGGTTAAATCATAGGTAAAGTCAGCAAACACGGCCTGAGTTTCAATATCGACTGGATTTTGCTGAACGGCATTGATTAAGAAGCCGCCAGCGTAAAGCGGCACGACCGCAGCTGCTGTTTGTTGCCCTTGCGCCTGCGCTACCGGCAAAGGAATGCCGGCTTCCACAAGTTGCAATGTCACGAGACCCGCGACCGTCGGCCCCAAATTCGCCTGGCTCACAACATCAAATGTGAAGGTCGATTCAAAGAATTGCTGACTCTCAATCTTTGAAAGATAAGCACCAACGACACCTTCGAGTCTATCGCCAGAATAATTCAGCAAGAACTCTTGAGTGAGAGACTCTGTTGAAACGGTTGAATCAAAGAATTCCAGATCCTGAGCCGTACGATCCGTGTCGCCGCCGCGCTCTCGATCAAGCTCGCTAAATGTCGTAATCGACGAGAATGAGAATTGGTCATTGATATCATAATCAATTTTAGCAACGCCGAGGTCGTAAATCGCGTCATCTCGGTAGGGTCGGTTCGACGGAATCTGTCGGTTATCATTGGCATCATCCACCGTGAACAAAGAGATTGTGTCTCCGAACGCTCGATCATCATGCGTGTAAGACAAATTAACCGCTAAGTCAGGAATGGCGTCGGGCTCGATCAGAAGCTTTCCGCGAAAGTTCAGCGTTTCACTTTCATCATCAAAGCCGCCAAGAGTTGTTCGCTCGACGATCCCTTCTGTTTCGGTAATCTCTGCGCCGACGCGGAACGCAACTTGCTCATCCACGATGGGTCCGCCAAAAGATACGCCAAAGCGTTTCTCTTCCTCACCCGTTCCGATGACAGCGCGCGCGCGCCCTTGCCAATCATAGGTTGGTTGCGCGGTATTGATAATGATCGCTCCCGCCAAAGCATTACGCCCCTGGAGGGTGGATTGCGGTCCGCGCAAAAACTCAATTTGATCAATGTCCCAAACACTTAAAGGCCCGCCGCGAACCGCATCGCGCGAGATCGGCGCGCCATCGACATAAATTGTCGCCAGGTCCGAGAAGCCGGCACCACTCACATTTTCATTGCTGATCCCTCTGATGGAGAACCCGCGATCATCAAACCGCGCTGCGATGTTTGCAGTCCGCGATATCGCGTCAGCCAAGTCATTGATGTTCTGCGTTTGAATATCTACCTGGGTCACAACCGCAACACTTTCTGGCGTATCTTGCAGAGACCGGTCAATCTTTTGCCCGGTGACGATCACAGTATCCTGGCGCGCTTCATTATCAGCATCAGCCGTATCGATTTCCTGAGCTGTTGCACCTGCCGTTAGAAGCGCTGCGAGTGACACAGCCGTTACATATCTGATCATATCGATCCTCATTGAATTCCCATTTTCGCGGTACGGCTATACTGCCTCAAATGCTATTGCAACCTATTCTCAATCGCAAAACTGTTTTTGAACCGGCATTTGATCCTGGCTGTGACTTTGTAGCGACATCCAGCCCCGCTTTGACAGCTCTGCTCGGTCACGCAAAAACTTTAAAAAGGCTGAGACGACGAAGGCTTTGCTCTCCTCTTGCGCTCGCAGAACGGAGCAAGCGAGTTCGAAACCCAATCAGTCTCATCGACAAAAAACGGATATGAAAGTATGGCGTTGTGAAATGGATACGCACTTTGGAGATCACCAATGCGTCTGATTGCCCTTATCATAGCGACCTTGTTGTCTTGGCCAACTGAGCCGGCCATCGCCGAGACTAAAATAGTCGTTTGGAACGCTCAGGCATCACTTGAAGAGTCGACGCAGGAAAGGCTGGACGACTTTCGGGCGTTCGCGGACGGCACCGATCCGGATATTGTCATTCTGATCGAGATGAGCGGCGAAAACAGTGTGGAGAGCTTTGTCAGTCAACTGAATTGGCCCGAGGTCTACTATGTGACTTCCGACTTGGCGACACTTTCAACAAACGTCTTTTTCGCGCTCGAGATGGCAGTCGTTTCCAAGATCCCAATCAAATCTGTTGTGGAATACGACACGAGCATAGACGGGGCCCACCCGATCCGAACAAAACCTGGAACGCCGTTAAATTCGGTTCGGGAGGAAAGGCTTCGATCGGATGGTATTCCCGATTTTGGGCAAACTCTTTCAAGCAGGGACCGCGGAACCATCCGCGTAGACTTAGACAATGGTCTATCGATCTTCCCTGTCCACCTGAAGTCTAACCGGGTCGGGGCATGCTCGGCACCAGGTGAAGCCCTCAGGGTCATAGAAGAGAACGGCTTTGACCTTTCCCCAACCCTTAAAAACCAGCTAGAGAATGCCTATGAGAAAGGCTTTCCACAGGCGACCGCTAGCCATGTGTCAAATGCAGAACAACGAGAGCGGGTTATTGCTGCAATAGCGCGCGTCGCCCAAGACGCCATTGATGAAGGGCGCCACGCCATAATCGCAGGCGACTTCAATACGTCGTATGAGAAGGGCAAGACGGGCAATCTGGCGAGTGATTGCATCTTAAAAGACTTTAGCTGCGAGAAAGCGCCTTTCCCAGAAAACGCTTGTTCCGATGGAGATGGGTTCGATGATACATTTGCTATCTTAGAACAAGGCTACGCAGCGACGTCCACTTGGAATGTGCTTTCGAAAGCTCTACCGAGGACCTATCAAGATCCGGCTTTCGCCGATGCCGCGATCGACCACATCGCGGTCCCCAATTCCTCTGAAGAGGTTTTCACTGACGCAAAAAGGATCGATCAGCTTTTTGGATCGGATCACTATCCCATTTCTGTCACTTTCATCGACTGATAGAGGCAACCGTGCGCCTTAATGGGCGCCCGCCACATTTGCGCGCAGGTCAGAAGTGAGCTTGCCCGCGGCATCTGTTTAGCGAGCCCTATTGGTCGTCCAGCCCTATAATAACGTCTAAACCATGGTCGATGGAAAGCTCTGTATCGAAGCTCCCTAAGTTCTCGCTGAAACGAAACAATCCGAGGGTGAAACAAGCGATCACGAGCTCAAAACGTCCGGTTGCTCGTGCGGGTTTGGCAAAACACCAAAGCTTCTGGCTATGTCACACTGCGACTCTTCGCTGGCCCCGCCGCAGCAAACCCGGTCGGCAAAACAACGAGAAATGCCAACCCAAGTGCGCCCGCGACCATTACAGCAGATACAAATGGCGAAACTTCATAGAGCGCGGTTCCCGCTAATGGACCAATAACATACCCGCTGGCCATCATGGCTTGCATTAGGCCCGCAACCGCCCCTTGATGATCGGATGACGTTCGCAGCGAAGCGGCGGCCATAAGGCCTGGATTGACCAACCCGAATCCCAACCCGAGCAAGGCCGCCGCCATGATGATTTGCATGAAACTAGTTGGAAAAGCATAGAGAATGATACCGACCAGCATGACCGGTAGGCCTCCTTTTAACAAAACGCCTGGCCCTGGTTTTAATATCTGGATTAGCCCTCCCTGCGAAACCAAGGTGAGGACAGCCATGGCGACGAAGCAAATCCCGGTGGCCCGAGCAGCAGCTTCGGCTCCAACCTGCAGAAAATCCTGCACATAGAAGGCCATGGTCTGCTGCAAAGCAGAAATCGCTGTAAAGAAAAACAGACTTGCCGCCATGATCGGCGCCAATGGCTTGAGCGGAATCTTCTCCTTGCGCGTCTCCCCCTCATCCGGCTGAGGCGCTTCTGCTTTAAGGAAGATCATTGCGTAGAAAGCGCTGACAAATCCAAGTCCAGCAATCGCATAGAGCGGCGCTAACACCCCCCACCCTACAAGCAACGCCGCGGCGGCTGGCCCGAGGATCATACCAAATCCAAATGCAGCTCCGACAATGGCGACGGCTGAAGCGCGATCTGATCCATCTGACAGATCCGCCATCAGTGCGACGGACGATGGCTGGATGCCCGAACCAAGCGCCGCGTACAAAAGACGCAGGCCCAATAACCAAAAGAAGACTGCGAATGCACTGAGCGAGCTTGATAGCCCAAGCTCCATTACAAATGCGAAAGCGAAGCTGATAATTGCATAGGTAAATAGGCCAAAAACAATGACGGGCTTACGCCCCAATCGGTCGGATAAAAAACCCCAAATGGGCGATGCGAGAACGAACATCACAGCGGCCGCCGAAACGATCATGCCGAGCTGTATTTCGCTTAATCCAATATCCCGGATAACCGGGCCAGCGACGGCAAATAAAGCTGTTTGCCCCATTGAAAATGCAATCAACCCTGGCGCCAGCGCGACCGCTGCAGAGCGTCGGCGCTTTGCATCGGATGTTGAAAGGTCAGGCATTGCCAACCTGACTTGTCACAGGGGCCATTGTGGTTTTGCCTGATCCGATTGTCGAGAACTGAGCGCCATTTTCCGGTGTATTGATTTCCAGGCCTTGTATCGAGAAATATTCGACCATGTCGAAGACGAGCGTTTCTTCATACTCGGTTGGAGGACGCGCGAGCAGCCAAGACAAATGCGCTTGCGCCCGATCCGGATCTTCGTCTTGAGCGGCTGACAAAGCGCTTAATAACGAAGCCTCGTCTTGCGTAAGGTGCTTACACCGGGTAGGCGCGACTTTGAACTTTCTTAGTCCTTTATGCCCAATAGAATTGGTTAAATCCTTTAGCACGCGTAGAGCCTCGCCCCCCTGATAGCGTCCAAACGAACGCTCGAAGACTTTCGCTAGGCAGCCGCATTTGGTTTGGCCAAACGCCACGGCTCTGAACCCGTATATGACAATCTGCGCACCAGGACCGAGATCAATCAGGGTCACTTTGGGAAGAAAAACCGTACTCATGAGGCGGCGACGCGATTTTGGAGACGCGACCGTTTAACCTGACGATCGATCCCATACCGGCTCGGGATTATGGGCGTCGACCTCGCAGTCGTCGCCCGTCGCTTAAGGACAAAGCCGCGTCGCGCCGTATCAAATTTGCGCTTTCGCTTATTCAGATTTGCTTTCATTTGCCCCTCCAACGACTCCTCCACGAGCACCAAAGCACTTATGCGAATGATTATCAAGTGCAATACAGATGGCGCTCCTCCCCGCTGGCTGGCGCAAGTGTCTGGAATGAGAGCTGAACACGGTTTACCCAACAAGGCTTTGCTTCGAAAATACGGACGCGTTAGATTGTACTATGCAAACCTGTCTTGGATTTTGCCGCCGCCATTCGGAAGCCGTCCGGCCCAGGTCAGCGTCCAAATCATGACGAGCAGCGACGGGATCGCCCAACATAGAATTGCCAGACCTTTAGCAACTGAAATCGCGTGGGCTCTTTGACTTATTGTCTTATAATCAATGTCAGGCAGATGTCGTTTCCAACGATTTTCGATCGAGCCGCGATAGTCTCGAATATCTGACCTACCCGTTTGTGTTAAAAACTCACTGAACCGGAAATTTGATGACAATTGACTTTTGAGTTGGTCAAGCGCGTGCGAGAACCGCTCCGACTGCTCCTGGGTCAGATCAACGCCGATCTCGTCTAGAATTTCGCCTACAAGCTTTGAACGATCTGCGTCTTCAATTGCCTGCGCCAAAACCGTGTCGGCGTCGCCGCTCTCTGCATGGACGACATATAAGCGAAGCATGACATCCCGTGACAGCGTTTTGTAGACATCGCGGCGATCGAAATTGATTGCCATTTGTTTTGGATTTAAGCCCAATTCCTTAAGCTGATCAGCCTCAATCGCGACCTCATAGTCTATCGCGGCCTGGTTCAGGCCTGCGACAAACCCCAGCCCTCCCAAAATAATGGGGAAAATTGCCAAGACGGACCAATAAGGACTTCGTTTTGCATTGCTCAAACGTCTTATGTGCAAAACGAATGACATCAGTCCTGTTGCAAATACGATAAGTGGGAATCCCCATATTGGGATGGGAGCAAAGCCGGGATCTTGTACGCCTGAAAGAGACAAGACCACGGACAACGCGATCGGAACTGTAAACACAATCAATCGCAAAAAGAATAAGCCGGTCCAAACACGGGTGAAGTGGAGCCGAGACGTTTCACCGAACGGATTAAGCAGGGCTTCGGGCCAGTTTAATTTTGATGGAAGATCAGCAGGATCGGTAATCCACGGTCTTGCTTCCATCTCCGCCGCTTCAGAAGTCTTTTTCGCCGAATTCTCAAATGCCATTGGTCTTGTTCCATAAACGCGAAATAAAGCCTCAATTGATGCGGCAAGTTCAGCGGCGCATTTCGAAGGATGGGCTGCGGCGCGCAGACACAACCGCTGAATGTGAGCGAGCGGTTGAGCACGGACGGCCGGAGGAACGGCTTGATCGCCGCAGCCCAAACTGATCTAGACTGTCACGCTGTCGACTGGATTTCGCAGAATAGAGATCTGCGTTTCCAACCAAATTCGATGCAAGTCTATCTGCGCCAATCGTGGTTGATGTGCTTTTCCATTTGTGACCAACTCATCTCTCCACTCAAGCATTCTGTCGAGTTCCCGCTCTAATCGAGCAATCGCGTCCGCGTGCGTCCCCTGCATTCAGAACTCCTTATCGACAGTTCCTCTCCTCTACGAAACTTGCGAATGATAATCAAGAGCAATAAAGTCTATTCCTCGACATTTTTCTCTAGCGACCGGTTTAGGACCCGGAATGTCGCAGTCATTCATCCATTGTCTTACCCGCCGGAAAAGCGACTTAAATCAAGTCTTGCTGCCAGGGACCCAAAAATAATAGCGAAGTATTTTTGGACGCAGTGCTAGAGTTAAAATGGTGACCAGCGCGGCGAAGGTCCAAACGCCCAAAAACCCGACAAGCCCAATACTCCAAGTCTTAGCGATCAAACACAATATCGCAGACGCAAGGAGCCCAAAGGCGCCGCACCATCGATACAGTTTCGCACGCACTTTTGGAACGGGGGTATCGAATACTTGCCTTTGGCACTTACGCATCGACAAACAAAGCGCTGCAAACCCAGGGACGGCCATCAAAAAAGCAACGATCCAAATCATTCCGCGGGCACACTCTTGGCCCCGGCAAGCCGCGATTGAGCTACACCAGAGTCTTTTTGCGCCCGGGTTGCAGAAACACGCGCCGCCCAGACAAACCCAATACCAATCACGAGGAACCAAAGGTCGACGCCTGCAAGCGCCAAATCTCCGGACCGACCGGGCAACGGCAAGGTATTGAATAGATGAATACGACTCGTCAAACCGTTTAGCACCGGCAGCAAGATGAATGCGGCGGCTGCGAGCCATAATTGCTCCGTCCATCCCCGCTCTGGTTTGCGGACCATTCCATGTATGACCATCACCAACCAGATCAGGAAGATGGTATGTATCTCCGACTCGCCGCGCTGCGGCAGATCCAGTGGCAATAATCGATTGGCCCAGAAATATCCCGCAATCGCAACTGGAAGGCCCGCGATCACGCCGACATTCATTCGTTCGATCACGATGAGATTCCGTTCAGCTTTGTCATTCCCACGGAGTTTGGTTCGGCGTTTTCGCGTCCAATGCACCAACCCGGTGGAGACCATCGCGGCTCCCATTAAGCCAGACACAAAAAAGACGATGCGTAAGATAGGTCCAGCGAACAGCCCCTCATGCAACCCTTCGAATGTATTGATGACAGTTTCACCACCTTTGAATTCTCGCGGCGCGTAAGCTTCGAATGTACCGGTGGGTCCATCGAACCAAACACCGGCGGTTTCTCGTAAAACAGTGTGCGCGAACGACCCTCTGATATTGATCCTGGCCGTTTCATCACCGGGGTTCAAGACTCTAACTTGGGTTACGGGCTCTTTCCCTAAAAGCCTTTGGGATTCGACGACCAGCGGCCCCAAATCCGCCATATCGACCCGAACACCTGTCCGCTCTGCTGCGTCCGGCCGATCAAACATCTCTTCGCTAACCGTTTCGACTATGTTTTCGCTCCCGACATATTGCGCCAAAAAAACCGGTATAAACAAAGTCGTGACGACGAAGATGAGCCCGGTGAACGTAATCATCAACTGATATGGAAGGCTCATCACGCTTGTCACATTGTGCGCGTCAAGCCATGATCTTTGCCCCTTTCCAAATCGGAGCGTGAAGAAATCCGCAAAGATCTTTTTATGGGTAATGATGCCTGAAATAATTGCCGCAAACATAAAGAAGGCAACAAGACCAGCGATCGCTTCTCCGATCGACGCTGGTATATAATGGAAGGCCCAGTGCATTCTGTATAATGCCTGCCCGCCTCCGGTATCGCGGACATCTGGAACAACTGATCCATCGGCCAATATGTCTTCACGACCGAAATAGCGTTTTCCGCTTTCATCTATACCGTTCCAGGTCACGAAAATGTATGGCGAATAGGACCTGGACGTCGGAATACGCACTGAGTGTTGATCTGCGTCAGGTGCCTCAGCCATGGCATGGTCCAGCCCCACTTGTAGCAAGACAGCGGGGTCGTCGATGATGACCGGCGCAGGTTGTTCAGGCTGCATCCAGCGATCGATCTCTGTATCGTAGTAAGAAGCGCTGCCAGTCAGAAACATGAAGAACAGGACCCAGCCAAAAACCAACCCCGTCCATGTGTGCATCCAGGACATATATTGACGAAACGAATTCATACCGCGAATACCAATTTGCTGAGCGCCCAGATGGCCGCGCCCATAGCTGATAATAATGAGAGGTCTCTAAATCCGCGCAACCAACTGCGGAGCGCAAACACGTAAATAAAGAGCCCCACCCACACAATGCTGACCAAAACCAGCGCCAAAAACACTGCTTCACTTCGGTGAATCGGAAGAATTGCAGCAAATGCGGATGTCACACAAATCGCTGCGGTATAGCCCATGAATGTGCCTACCAGTAGACGTCCCCACGGCCGGGTTGCCGGAGTTACTTGCTTACCGAGCTTCTCCACGTTTCCATTTCCTTGGCGCACAAAAACAATGCCCTTCCCATCCAATTGATCGCGAAACTAATCACGCAAGACTCTGAAGGGTCGTCTTGCTTGATATTTCGAGGCGGAGGGGTAGCACAGGTATATGCAATTGCAAATCAGTTGCATATTCGTGCTGGACCTCTAAAAGAAAGGCGATGATCTTTTTCTACGAGCCGCGCAAGGCGCCGAGTTTGGGCTTACACTAATGATGGCGGCCAGGGCATAATTCACGGCTTGGCGGAGAAAACCTCTTTATGCGACTAGCGAAACGAATGAACGAAACAAGAGATAAAGAATGAACGCGAGCCACGCGAATCTCATAAACGCGCTTGTGCTAATCGCGACATCTGCCTGGGCTTATTTTGCCTCTGGAACCGCCTCTTTCACCGCGCTCATTCCAGCGGGTTTCGGCATCGTTTTGTTCGCGTGTACGCCAGGGGTCAAAACTGGAAACAAAATCACTGCATGCATTGCTATTATGCTTACACTGATCGTGATGATCGCTCTCATGATGCCTTTGCGGGGCGCACTTGCGCGCGGTGATTTGATGGCTCCGGTTCGTGCGGGCCTAATGCTGTCAACATCAACGGCAGCGTTTATCACTCTCGTTATGAGTTTCAATCAAATGCGAAAGTCATGAGATGTCTGTAACTACCTCTTTGCCCAAAACAGTCACTTTGGCGTCAGTTCTTTCGGTACGTCACTGGACGGACCGGCTATTCGAAATTCGGGTCACTCGGCCGCCGGCCCTGCGATTTCGTTCAGGCGAGTTCGTCATGCTGGGATTGCTTGTTGAAAACAAGCCATTGCTACGGGCCTACTCCATTGCGAGCCCGGCTTGGGATGACGCGCTCGACTTTTACTCCATCAAGGTCGCCGACGGCCCTCTGACATCGCGGCTGCAACACGTTGAAGTGGGGTCAGACATATTGCTCGGCAAGAAACCGACTGGCACGCTGGTTCTAGATGCGTTGAAACCGGGAAAGCGGCTCTATTTATTCTCTACCGGCACCGGTATCGCGCCGTTTGCAAGCCTTTTACGAGAGCCAGAGACTTACGAAAAGTTCGATGAAATTATCTTGACCCACACCTGCCGCGAAGAGCCCGAGCTGGCATATGGGCAACACATTATGACCGGGCTATCAAAAGATCCGCTTGTTGGTGACGTCGCTCCGCGTCAAGCGTTTCGGTATCCCACTCTCACGAGGCAGCCCTATTTTCGAGAAGGCCGCATTACTATGCTCATCGAAAATGGTCAGTTGTTTCGCGACCTTGGATTTAACCCCTTAAGCGCGGACACTGATCGTGCCATGATCTGCGGATCGATGGAGATGATTGCAGACACTAAAGCGCTGTTGGAACAATCCGGCTTGCGTGAAGGCTCAAATGCGCAACCAGGTGACTTTGTCGTCGAGAAGGCGTTCGCTGGTTAGCTCCCGAGCGAAATACGTCTGGCCCGGATTTTCCCGCGACCTCCTGGTGTGCATCGCCGCGCTCCGCGACCGCCTTTAGCCGTGTTTATTTTCTAACGCTCATGACTTTAGAGAACCCGCAATCGTAAAGGTTAGAGGTTGATCAGGCCGTTTTTGTATTGAAGGGGAGACCTTGCGATCTATCGTCTCCGAAAGTCGTTATCGCCATAAGTGGAGCCCTGTTGCAAAGTGACCATCAATGTACGGTTAGCCGAAATTATGTTGGACCGACAGGTGTCTTTGACTGAGCTATCAGCTTCTGTCGGCGTTACGATGGCCAACTTGTCCAATCTCAAACGCGGAAACGTGAGAGCTGTTCGCTTTTCGACACTGGAAGCGATATGTCGCCACCTAGAATGCCAGCCAGGCGAGATACTTCAATTCAACAGCGCCTCTGCTGACACTGATCGATAACCCTAACCTGCACAACAAGGCGCCTTTTAAAAGCCCGCTAATTTGTCAGTGGACTAAAATCAGTTCGTATCGAACGCGCCGCGAAGTCGGCTCTTCATCAATAGCTTGCAATCTCAGCGACACAAACTATTGAGAATGAGTTTCATTGTAACAACCTGAAAGACCCTCCAATGGCTACTCGCACATCGAAACTGATTCTCTGCGCCCTAATGTCGACGGCGTCTGGGCTAGCGTTTGCGCAAAACTCAGCGTCGGATGAAGACTCTGAACGCGTCGAAGACAAGATTGTCGTGGTCGGCACGAAAATAGAACAATCACTACAAGACTTAGAAGTCTCAGCAGAAGTCTTCAGCGAAGAGCGACTTAGCCGCGAACAAATCACGGAGCTCTCAGAGCTGCTCCTGAAAGTACCCAATGTCACGACTGTTGGCGGCGCAGACTCAAACTATTCGATCCGAGGTATTGGTCGCTCGGGTGTCGGCGGCGCGGGTCAAGGTGTCACTTCCAGCGTTTATGTCGATGGGTCGCCCGTGACCAGCCTGAACTTCAATCGTGGCCCTCTCGGTCTTTGGGACGTAGATCAAGTGGAAGTTCTTCGCGGCCCGCAGTCTTCGGTACAAGGACGTAACGCGTTGGCCGGCGGCATCTTCATCAAGACCGCAGATCCAACTTTTGATCTTGAAGGCAAAGCGCGTGTGACCTACGCCGAGGGCAATACATACCAATTAGCTGGCGCAGTTGGCGGCCCCCTCATCGACGGGTTGCTAGCCGGGCGGATTGCCATTGACGCACAAGGATCTGATGGTTTTTTGACGAGCGCAATTCTCGATGGCGATGATTTCAACGTTACTGAAAGTCTGAATGTTCGCGCCAAGCTTCTTCTGGAGCCGGAGAAGCTTCCGAAGTTCTCTACAAAGCTAACGGTTGATGTGGGCGAGTCAGAGGTCTTTGGGTCTGACAATAATAGCGTCATTGCACCAGTTGATTTGACGGATCCGAGCTTTGCGGCGTTCGATCCAACTGAACTTGTGAGCTTTCGCGAGGAGCCCACTAATAATGATAATGAGGGCTTCAGAGTCGTCAGCGAAACCGCTTACGATTTTACAGATTCTGTTACCGGGCGCGCGCTTGTAACCTATGAAGACTATTCAACGCTTCGTACGTTCGGCGATGGCAACGACGTTTCCCGATTTGGAGGTTTTACCGCCAACCAGTTCGACGAAACGATTTTTTCCATTGAAACGAGGCTAGAGTTCGACTTTGATAATTTACGTGGTTTGGTCGGTGCATACTATCTTGAGGAAGAGCGTAAAGCTGATCGAGATCAGCGCGCGGTTTTGCAAGACCAAGCGCGCGCCGTTGCGGGACCAGCCGCTCCTCTTGTAAGTGTCGCGCCACCAGACAGCCTATTGATTTTACGGAATGGCGAGGCCTTCGATACTGAAAACTATGCATTGTTTGGTCAGTTCGATTGGCAGTTTGCGCCTAAGTGGACGCTTGGCATTGGCGCTCGCTATGATTCTGAGGAATTTGCTGAAAGTGGACGTTTCTTCGAATCAGGTGTTAGCAACGAAGCTTGCCTGATAACGGCCCCATCCATTATCTTCGGCGTTCCAAATCCAAATCCATTGGCACCGGTGACCATTCCTTGTGGTTTGGCGGTCAGCCAGTTCTTCGGACCAAATACCGAACCGACCACTGCGGCCGACTTTGAAGCCTTCTTGCCACGTGCTTCGCTAACCTATGATATCAATGAAGACAGTTCTGTGTTCATCTCGCTCTCCCGGGGATATCGTGCGGGCGGCGCTTTTGTAGCAGTGAGACAGAACCCTAATATCGCTGGTTTTGAGCAGTTCGTGGGTGAGTATGATCCCGAGTTTCTCGATACTGTTGAAGTCGGCACGCGAAATGTTCTTCTCGATGGACGATTGACGCTGAACGCGAACGCTTTCTTGTCGAAATACGAAGATCAACAAGTGCGCGTTGATGGTTTTGATCCTTCGCGTTCTGACGATGACCTCTTGGTCAATGCCGGCGAGAGCACCCTTTATGGCCTAGAGCTGTCTGCTGATTACGACGTCAACGAGAGCATTGGCATCTTTGGAACTGTCGGTTTTCTCGAAACTGAATTCGACGATTTTCCGTTCGCGGTTGACGCGAACGGAACGCCAAATAATCAGGCGGATCCTCGCTTTGCAAACCTAGCAGGGAACGCGTTTTCTGGTGCGCCAAGTCTCACATTTACCTTGGGTGGCGATTGGGAAGGCGACCGAGGTTTGTTTGCCAATGCGAGCTTAAGCTATACGAGCGAGACAGAATCGACCGTGCTTAATATTAGTAACGCAGATTTACGGCAAACACTGGTCGCGCTGGGCGAGGACCCGAACCTCGCTGCCGATTTCGAAGCCAAAGGCGAAGAGCGATATGATCTCACTGGACGTTTCGGGTGGAGAAATGACCAATTTCAGGTTTATGTCTATGGGTCCAACTTGCTAGACGGTGACAGTTTCACATCGCAGGGCTACGGCAATGTCGGCGCGCAAACCGGGACCCTCAATTTCCGCACACCCAGCTATATTGTTCAAACCCCGCGTGTCATTGGCGTCGGGCTAGACGTCAATTTTTAGGTAAAGCAGACGACGGCGACGATGGAATCCATTCAAAACAAAGCACCGGTTAAGAAGAAAAAAAGTGCGCGCAAACGCCTTTACGAACTTCACACTTGGGTTGGTTTCCATCTCGCTGTGATTATGGCGGTGGTCCTTTTTACCGGTACAATGGCCACCATTTCCAATGAACTCGATTGGTTAACTCAGCATGATATGCGCGTAAGCCCGGGCGAGGAAAAAGTCTCTTACGATGAGATGTTAGAATCCGTGCGGGAGTATGAGCCCTCAGCAACCATTCTTAGCGTACAACACATGATGGGCGACCATTTTGCCTATCGCGTGTCGGTTTTTGATGAAAACGCGACGCAGAAGTTCATTCACGTCAATCAGTGGACCGGCGAAGTAACGGGCGAGACCCCTTATTTTACCTTGCAACGCTTCTTCCGAGACATGCACCGATATCTATATTTGCCCAAAGTTGTTGGGCTCACGCTTGTCTGTTCGATGGCGATCATTTTGATCATCTCACTTTACACTGGCCTTAAAACCTCGCGAAATTGGGGCACTCTGATGACGCGTATTCGGTTCTCTAAAGGCACGCGCACGGCCATTGGTGACGCGCATAAAGCGGCTGGGCTTTGGAGTATTTGGTTTTTTGTTCTGATGGTTACAACGGGCCTTTGGTATTATGCGGAGTTCTTAGGATCAGATTTCGAACCGGCCCCGCCTCCCGAACTCACAGAGATTTCGTCGAACCTAAGCGACGTAGTATCAGATCCATCGGGCGACGAAATTGTAAGGGTCGCTCAGGAAGCCTATCCCGAGCTAAACATAACCGGTTTCAATTATAGCCTTATATCGGGCAGCGCCATTCGCGTTATCGGCAAAGCTGGAAACCCAATCGTACGCGATCGCGCAAATGCCGTCTATCTGCACCCTGAAACTCTAGAAGTACTGCATGTCCGACGCTCGGGCGAATTGCCGGCAGTTCAATGGACAAATCAGATTGCGGACCCGCTACACTTTGGCGATTTTGGCGGCCTCCCCCTCAAACTGGTTTATTTCGTATTCGGTGTATTCATGACCGGTCTGTCCGTCAGCGGAGTTTGGTTGACGTGGAAGCGATTGAAGTCTCGCGGCGCGAGCAGGATGCAAATTGCGGCGATGCCGATCTTGGTTGTTTCGGCCCTATTTGCATCGATCACTTACACTGCAAGCAAGCAACCGATCCTCGCCGGAGTAAGCCCAATTCCATATGCGATTTTCGTCCTCGGCCTATTTTTGGCTGCCGGCGCTCTCATTTGTTTCTGGTGGCTGTCCAAGCGAGTTCGAAGCGGCAAAGCGCTCAGCTGGAAGACTGCATTGGTGGCTGTTCTGACCATCGGCTTAACGACGGGCGCGGCCCAAGCGACCCTGACCAATAATCCTTACAAATCTGGGGCAGAAGTCGAGCTCGGCATGCTGTCTCAAGGCCCTCTTCAAGCAAGCCTGTCCTTGTTCGAACAGCAAAATGGGCGCCTGTCGGGCGAAGCGAAGTTCGTGGTTTCCAACAATATGAACGGTGGGGCTGAGCTTGGCACCGCGCGGCTAAATATATCCAAAATGACGGTGCATTTGTTGAAAGACGGGAGCATTCTGGATGATGGTGAAAAGAAAGTTGCAAGACGGTTTCGCGTCGCAGCGGCGTCACAACCAGCGTATTTCAAACTAAGCGCAGACCAACTTTTATCTGCTACCGAAATTCGGGCCACATTTGAGATGAAATCTGGAGCCGTCCATGAGATTTCCTGGTCGATTCCAAAAGCGTAATTTGGAGGGATCATCATTGTTTGCAGATCTAGCCTCCGTGGGCTTGATTGCGCGAACTATGTGGCCAGCGAAACAATAGACTGATACCCATGTGTGAGGCAGCTGCGCTAGTGTTCTCCATGGCAAACCAACCGCCGGTTCTCCTAAATAGGTTGAGCCACTTAAGCTGGTCAGCCCCGAGACGAAGAGGAAACAAGCTCTGCTCGCCTGCGTGTGATTGCTCGATGTGACACACTGCGTCGCTCGAGGTCATTTGGTTCTGACGATAGCGTCGCACTCTCTTCAAATTGCCGGGATAAGAACTCTTTGGAATCATCTGAACAAAATTCTAGCACCCAAGGCCAAGTGACACCAGTTAACCAAGCTTATGGATCGTCTCAGATAGCATTCGGTCGAAGTCTACTCTGTAAACGTTGCTCAACCGATTTGCACCTAACTGAATACGTTCTTGCCAGCTCGGACCACACACCACTGCTTCCTTCAATACGTCATGCAATTCCGCCTGAAAGTTTTATTCCAAGCAATCCTGAATATGTTTGGAAGGCAACGGTTCCGACGATCGCGGCTCTCCGCCGGAAAACCCCCGCATGCGCGAACGCTTCCAATACGGCAGACGTGATGCTGTCAGGTTCGGGTAGGCCTGCAGCCTTTAATGACCGGCGGATCGATTTACGGTGATCAGCATCAATCTTGCTTCGTTGACCGGCACTAATGGCTTCTTGCCTCTCCGGAGTGTCAGGCCCTAAGTATCTCTCTGCAGGTCTACCGTTTGATCCGGTGGGCTCTTGAACGCACCAGTATGATTTTCCTGAGATCTCACGTTTTCGAAAAGTAGACCCCTCTGGGAATTCAGACACGGCTTGAACTCTCAGCTGGTCGATGAGTTCCGCATAGGTCGTCTGGATAATAAGGGGGAGATGATAGATTGCCATTTACCGGCAAAATATGATATTTCCGGTAAATTCGAAAGAGTGCCTCCAACTTGGAGTTATCCCCCCCCCTTTTCGCAACACATTACTATATCCGCTTAAGACGCTCCTGTTGGAACTCGCGAGTGGGTATACACTCAACAATACATTTTCTGCCCTGACGCAGCATTAAACGATCAATGCCTTTAGACTGCCTCTGGTTGCATGAACGGTTAGACGCTTACGAAATTGATCAGAGCGCCCCCCCCCACCAAGAAAGCGCCGTAACCCAAACTTTCTGGCTCGCTATGCAAATCCTTGTTCTTTTCTTAAGCGGCGACCGAAACAGACAGCGCCGTGATCAAGCGGTCATCGGTTTCTACGATATTGAACATGCCGAGTGAGACATCATCATCTTCATTGGTGACGCGCAGGGTGTTTCGGGTTTTATTGTAAGGGGCGGTCGCAAGGACGCGCGCGTTCACTGCTTCTGGAAAGAGCGCCTGGCGGGTGATGTAGGCTTGGTCACCGATATGAACTTTATAGTGAATATGGATAGCTCGTCCGGCATAGTATCCTGGGTAGATCGTGTCGAATTCGGCGATACCATCGCGACCGGTCGCGAGCACACCGCGGCAGAAGCGCGTTTGGTTAGACGGGGTTTGGTGGCGTCCGCTTCTTGCAAACTCGTCAGGGTCGGCGTCATAGGCGGAGTAATTGCCTTCAGCGTCGCACGCCCAGATGTCGACGATCGCCCCAGGAACGGGCTCGCAATTCTCGTCTGTCACCCGCAGCGCCACGGTTAGCGGCGCGCCGATCCGGTCATCGGAAATGTCTTTGCCGACCGGCTTGGTACAAGTGAAATAAGGCCCTTCAAAACTGTCCTTGGTGAGCTTGCAGGCGTCGCTCTGTTTGAATGCTGAAATGGCGACCCGGCGATCTGCCTCAGAAGAGACAGGTACGCTGGCATTTTGGCATGAAATATTGCGCTGATTGGCACGATGTGTATTGGCTGAGCGATCTTGCGCAGCGGCCGGTTGCGTTGCTCCGGTTGAGTTATCAAATGTGCATCCGGCCAGACCAAAGAGGAGCACAAACCGACGAGAGAAGTGTATCTTTGAGGGCAAACTGTTTGAGAGCTTCGACATCTATTTGACTCCGCGTTCATCAGCTAACTCGCCTCTATCTGGCCGGCGGTTCAGCTATATTGGATGCCTCGTCAAAACCCTTGCGGTTCGAGCCATCCGTTGACCACTTCGTCTTGATATATCTCTTCAAAGAGCAGGTTTCCAATCGTAACGTTGTTCTCGACGATCCAAAGGTGCTTTGCGCGGGCGCGAAAAGACGGCGCGCAGGCGACGGGGTCAATACATAGAACTGGGTAATTTGGATGTTTGAAGGTCATAGCATCAGCGACGAGAATGAGACTTATGCCCTCGTCTTGAAAGGCCAATCGCAAGTCATCTTCGCTGGCATCTAGAAACCCTGAATGGGTCTTGTATCTGACATAGGCCCGAAAGCCGTCCTCGGTCTCCGTCTCGATCTCATGTGCAAAGGCGCGCCAGACGTTCGCTGTGACGATGGTCGTTTTCACAAGCGGCGTATCAGGCGGCATCTCTCCCATCGGGACTTACCGCCGCATTGCCAGGATCAGAGCAATGATCCCGGGCACCGCTTGGGAGATGAAGATGCTGGGCTTAACGGTGAGAGCTGCAAAGCCTCCTGCCGCGATGACGCAAAGCAAGAAAAATAACAAAACATCACGGCGCGCGGTGACGAGGCCCCAAATTAGCCCGGCAACCAAAAACCCATTGTAAAGGGCTTGCTGCTTCGCAAGCGGCGCTGACGAGGCCGAGACTTCGGCGGTCATGTCAAATATGCTGCGGCCGATGGGATGATCCCAAAAGAACATTTCGAGGATGACAAACCCGCAATGCAGCAAGGCAACCAGAGCGACCATGATGATGGCAAGTTGCGATAGACCGTTCATTGGAGACCTTTAAGCACATGAGCGAATTGGCCGCGGCAAAGCAGCAAGCATCGCGAAGACCATTGTTATCTTTGTATTTTACAGACTTTTATGAATCTGAAAATAGCGACGATGGGGGACTATGTTTTCCTGCGTCGCGCGAAACACCAGCGAAAAGACATCCCAACAAATTGTTCCCAATGGCTCAAAGGACAGGGTGTGGTCGCCCGTCTCCCGTCCTTGTTACCCAAAAGCACACTTTGGCTTGAAAAGTCGCTCGGCGAATGCGCCTGCACGATCTTGCTCAATCGTTGACCGCATTCGCTGCGCCAAAATGATCTCACGGGTGTCATGCCTAGCGTGTCATCAGCCGCCAGAGCCTCAAAGTGCCATCTATTGAGGCCACAGCCAGTCGGTCGCCAGTTGGATTGAAGGCAGCAGCATCAGCGTTGAAACGATTGGTTTCCAGCGTCGACATCAGCTCGCCTGTTTGCGCATTGTATAAACGCACACGCGGATCCTCATCAGTGGCCAGCACGCGTTGACCATCTGGGCTCCAATCCAGGGCATTGATTGGCGATGCGGTATTGTTCGCATCTGTTTCGCCTTGGATGAGCGTTTCTATGATTTCCCCGGTCGAGAGATCGAAAATATAGGCCCATCCATTAAATGTCCCAATAACGGCTTGCTTTCGGTTTGGGGCGATATCGATTGACGACACATGGCGACTGGCAAAACCGGTCTTGGACGCTGGCGGAAACAAAAGCTCTAAAACCCCATCTGTTTGACCGATTTGCATGAGCGATGCTCTCGGCGCCTGATTGGTTTCTCCCGCGATAAGAACCAAGTCTATTTCGATGGCGATTTCGCGCACTACTTCTATACCATGTACACTGCTGATTAATTGAGTGGCGCTCAGTCCGTCGGCACCGATCTCTATAGCGCTGATACCGTCTCTATGAGCAACGAGGAGTTGGCGGCTTTTCAGATCCCAGCTAAGGGGCCCTGCGCCTTGCAGTTTCACGCTTCCAACTTCATAGGCCCGTTTAGCATCAAATATGCGAACGTGATCGTCCCATATACTCGACAAAGCGATCTTGTTCGACTCTGGGTTCCAGGCAATCGCTGTTGCTGAAATGTCGTAGCCACTTGGCCAGCTGGAGATCTCTTGGCCTGTCACATTATCAAATACGCGGACATAGCCATCTGAGCTCGCCGCGGCGATCATGGCGCCATTTGGGCTCCATTCTAATCTATTGATTTGGCAAACGCCCTGCTCTTCCGCATCTGATGCGTCGCATCCCGGTACGACCAGGCCTGCATATTGCTCCCAGCGCTCATTCGATTGCGGCGCCGGCACCGATGATGAAAGATCCCGCCTGCTAGAGGTCTCAGACGGAGCACGCTCACTCAAGAGCGAGATTTCCCGCTCAACCAGGCCGCGGCTACGACTGTTGGGAAAGAGAGACATAAAGGCTTGCAGCTCTGTCAGGCTTCCAGAGTTGAGGGCCTTTAAAGCCGCGCTCGCTTCATCTGAAGCGGGCGCTTGGCGTGGATCACATCCGGCAAAACAGTAATCGGCATCGCCCGACAGACCGCTTTCTGTCCAAGGACGTTGACGGTTGTCTGTGATGCGTTCCACGCGTGTTCGCACGCGGCGAAACAAGGTTTCGACGGATTGACCCGGCTCCGTCATAAGTTCTGCGAGCACTGTGGAATAGGGACTGTTTTGGGTCCCATCTTCGGCGACGGCACCTGGCGATGTCGCATAGGCTATCAAAGTTCCGTGCGCCTCTTTCACTGTCGCCAAACCGCCCGAAATATCGCGGGTTGAGGATAGAAGTGGATTGTTTCGGCAGGCATCCAAGACAACAAAATTTCTTTCATTTCCGGCGCGATTGAGGTGCCGGAATAGGTTCTCTAGTCGCGGAGCCTGTGCCCACACGTCTGCCTCCGTATAGGCTTCAGCATCTGATGGAATGAGATAATTCAGACCTTCTGATTGAACCCCATGTCCAGCAAAATAGAAAAATCCTGTTGCAGATGGACCAGCCGCCTTTAAGCGCTCACCATGAGATTGAAATGCGCGCTCCATATCATTGCGCGTCGCATCTAAGACGGTATGCACTTCGAACCCAACTTCTTCGAGTGCGCCGCGCATTAAAGCGGCATCATTTTTTGGGTTTTCTAGATCCCAGCCCGGAGTTGAGTAATCAGAATTGGCGACGATGAGCGCAATCTTCTGATCGGCATGAGCATTGAACGCGAGAAGCGCAAAAAAGATCAGACTGACCGTATGTTTAAACACTGAGAGAACCCGCATCTGCGACAACAGAGGAGACACTTAGCTCCTCGAAAAGTCAAATCGGAGCATGATCGAATGGGAATCAAGCAATAGGCGAGTTAGACCGGGCAAACACCGCGCGCTACGCGCATGCCATCCAAATACTCTTCGAGCCGCTCTCCCAGCTGATCAACACCTTCATATGCCGCTAATGCTTCAGGGCTTGTATCCTCCTGGTTCTTAGCATCAGACAAGACGCGAAATACTCTTTCCGTTGATCCCTCATTCTCTGGAAGCAGTGTGGCCATAGTTTCAATAGCCGAAACCAACGAGACCTTTTCTGCCTCAGGCAGCGCCAATATTTGCTTGCTAGCGCAGTCACAAAAGCTTTCAGCAGAAACGCCAGCAGCTTGAATGTCTCGGGCGACATCGGGGTCTAATGCAATGGCGCCGCAGTTTTGCGCTAGAGCAATATGAGCGCGATCAGAGCACCCAACGCAAAATAGAACGAGGACCAAAAATACGATGTTTGTTTTCATTTGAATCTCCACGGCTGGCGGAAGCCCCGCTTTACGTTCTCAACCAGAAGCTATTTGTATCTTTTTGCCTGGCATGTTTCCGAGTTTTTCTCAGATTGACTGGCGAAACTGAGCCCCCTCTCTCATAGCATTTGCGTTTCGTAGTTGCGTTCCAGAGGCGCGCGTTCGGAACGACTAAACCAGTTTCTAATTGGCGCATTCTGGCCGGGTCGTGAATAGCCCGTCGCGTGACGTAATTGAACTGTTGCTGCAATAACTGGGCTTCCAGTTTTGAAAACTATTGCCGAGCGCTTGGATTTGTTCTCCAAGCGTGGGTTCACGCATATTAGGGACACTTGGCCGCTGGAGGTCTGCAATCATTTGTTCATTCCGCCGATCAATTGCTTCGTTATAGGCCGCAGTTTCATCGAGGGCTTGAACCTGGTCACAACCAGCCTGATAGCCCAAAGAGCACGAGCGCGCATAGATCTCGCGATTGAAATTATCGCCGTCTAACCAAAATGAATTGCTCGCATAGTTAAAACACGCCCAGCCATCACCCGTGTCGCAGCCGCGCTTTGCATAGTCAGTCGTGGTTTGATGCTTTGGCCCGAACACTGAGTAGGCTGTCACCGCGGCCATGCTGCAGCTGTCACCTGGCGTGTCTGCGTCGCAGGCTTTTTTGTACGCATTGAAACTTTTGGTATAATCTTCATCATAGTAAGCGAAGACGCCTTCGAGCGCGCACGCTCCCATATGATCAAGCTCGCAGCCGCGCTTTGCCATCGCCCGGGCCGAGACGGGATTTTTTTGAACGCTGTTGACACCGTGATGAAAGGACGAAGCTGCCAGTTCGCAATTCTCCCCGTCACCATAGTCACAAGAACGATAGAGCGCATGTTCTGCTTGCTCAGGCTCAGCTGGCACACCTTCCCCGCCCTTCAGGAAATGGTACGACATGTAACAGCTAAAAGTCACGTCTTCGGCATCAAATAGCTGGTCGTCGCCGGCTTCTGAAATACAGGCTCTGCGATACCCCAGGAGGGATTTTTGAGCATCCGAGCCGACACCTTCCTGCTCACCGAAAGGACTAAACCACAGCCCTTGCATGAGACACGCTGAAGCGAAGCCCCTCTCACATCCGATAAAATAAGAATTGCCCGCATAGTCGGGATCATAGTGCGCTTTGTCTTCGTCTTCGAAAGTCGCGGCAGCAGCTATGCACATGAGGGGGTCGTCATGCATACACCTTATGGCCATTGCCTCTTGAAAAATTTGAAAGGCACGCGGATCATCAATCGGATAGGAGTCTTCGCCTATAACCATTCCCGTGGCGTACTCGCACATTTCTATGTTTCCGTATCGGCATGCTTTCAGCAGATAGTAGCCGGTATAGATCTTATCCTTGGGTACGCCATCTAGACCTTTTAAGTGCTGGTCTGCCAGGTTCTCGCAGGCCTCGTATCCGCCGTCTTGGCCGCATTGCGACACCCATTCAGGGTTGCCGGCATCAGGCAAAGAGACCGGCTCAAAGCCATGGGCCTCGGCAACCATTAGCAAGGGCAATAAAACGAGAGTGGCTAGAAGAGTAAGTCGCATACGAATTTCCTGTCCAACAATTGAAGGCTCGCATCCTGTTTAATCGGCAACTTTCAACCGCGCTTCCCCCCGCGGGGTGAACGCGCGCATGGCATGGGCTGCAGCCTCAGATGTGAGGGATTGCGATAGTATATCGTTTTGACACGCAGGGCTAAAGCACTGGCAAAGGCGACCTCAGTATTGGCAAAGTTTGGCAGTCTTTATTGATGCCCTTGCGGCACCCGCAAAGCGTCTTGCCTTTTTGACCCAAGCAGCGAAAAGTCCCGTCAAGGCAGGTCGAGCGTAAACTTGTCCAATTAAACGAGACCAAAATGGGAGCCGCGTTTATTATTGTGACCAGATCCCAAGATCACTTTCTGGATTTAGTTGAGGCCGCATACGAACTTCCCGAGCAACCAGAGGCGTTTGAGACCTTCATACAGTCGATCAAGGTTTACTTGTTCGGAGATCTTGAGGGTTCGCAAGTCGTCGCGCCAGGTCATACGGTTGACCAAGAAGCGCCAACATTGGAGAGACTGACGGATCGCGTACAGCGCTTAATCCAAAGACTAGACGCCTCGAACGAACCCGCACAATCGCGTTTTCACGCCATCATAGAAATTGCCCGGGACTCCAAGACGGTTACGGGAAATCCAGCCGCAGAACGCTTATTAGACTGTTCTTTCCCGTTGAACTTCGACGCGTTGCCTCTGGACTATGAGGCGATGCGTTTCATCTCAGAATATTTGTTCAAACACCGCCAAGCGCACATGATGGATAAGGTCTTTCTAACCACGGTCGGAACCGAAGAAAGACGATCCTGTATGGCGCTCATTCAGCGTCCGGAGAATGCCCAGGGAATTGCGCGGATTAGTATTTCCTACATTGATTGGACCGAAAAATTGCTTCGGCGAATTGGCGAGGCGTTTGAGCTCTCCAACAGAGAATTGTCGGTGCTTCAAGGATATTTGGAGCATTTGTCCGCAAAGGACATTGCCAAAAAATCGGGACGTTCGTTGGAGACCATAAAAAGCCAATCGAAATCTATCCTGCGAAAAACAGGCTGCCAGCGCATGAGCGATGTCATGCAGCTGTCTGCGAGCATCGCCTATTTGCTGAGACAAATACCTGATGGGCCAGAGCCAAAAGCCCGGCTGGCTTGGCGCACTCCCGAGCGCGGCCTTCACACGTTTCGATCTTCACGCGGCAGGACCGTGGCGTGGTATCGGGTCGGTGAGGGAACGCAGCCGGTTTTGTTCATTCATGGTTTGATACAAGGGCCGTTCTTTCCTTCGAATATCGTCAATCAGCTAAATCAGCTTGATCTATATCTTGTTTGCCCGTCGCGTCCTGGATTTGGGTTTAGCGATCCAAGCACATCGCGGCGCGTTTACAATGAGACTGTGTTGGACGACGCTTCGGAATTGCTAGATCAAATCGGCGTTACATCTTGTCCTGTGCTTGTTCATCAAGGGGGCTCATCTCATGGATTTCGGATCGCCAGTCGGCTTGGAGAAAGATGCAAGCATCTGACACTGGTCGATGGCGGCGTGCCTGTCCATGACAGGGCGAGCTTGGCCTTTATGGACAGCAACTCAAGAATGATGGCTGCCGCGAACCGACGCTCGCCTTCGTTTTTGAAGATGCTAACGCGGCTAGGCTTGGCGACATATAAGCTTCGCGGCATCGATGCTTATTTGCAGGAACTCTACAAAGCGTCTCACGCCGATCTTCGCGCATTGAAACAGACCGAGTTTTGTAGAGTGCTGAGCGAGGGTATTTTTCATACCACCGAACAGGATGCTGAGGTTTGGGTCCGTGATGGCAACGCAGCCATGGAAAACTGGAGCGATGCCTTTACCGCCTATCGAGGAGGTCAAACCTGGGTGCTGGGAGAAGATGCTCGGATCCTCTCTCACAAATGGATCGAATCCTATTTGGAAAATGTCGACAAAGCCGAGGTGCACCTAATTGAGGGCGCTGGAAATACGCTTCTTTACACGCATGCAAAGACCGTATTCGAAACCGTTCGAGCGACTATGACCTGAAAAGAACTGTTTTGCGCGATGACAGGGTCTCAAACCGGTTTTGCTTTCAAAAACACATGGCCCATTCGATCGAGCACATATCCAATCGCTCAAGGATCTATGATGATACTTTTCCTCCGAGAGTGCGTGCGGTTGCATTTCACACGACTGGACATGGGGAAGTAACACTTTGCATCGGTCGAGGCGGGTGAAAGGCTGCACCAGCGCGGTGTTCTCTTCGCGCCAGACTATATCAATGCAGGGGGCATCATCTCTGTTGCGGCAGAATATGGCGCAATCCCTAACGCGCGCGATGCCGTTCAAACTCGATTAGACGGGATCGCAACGACGCTAGATGATTTGTTTTGTGAAGCGGAAGACTCTGGTCAGCGCCCTGAAGTCTTGGCTGATGAATATGCACGGGCGCGCGTCAACTCTGCGGCGGCACAGACAGCGCCTCTCAGCGTCCAAAACAAAGCGCGCAGGTCAGCTAGTTTAAGGCCAATCCTTTAGCCGGTTTTCTATGGGCCTTAACAATGCTCGCTCAGCAAAAACGACCGACACGCTTTGTATTTCATGCGTTTAGAAGGGCGATTTGGGAAGCGACCAGTTTCGAACGATCGCGATTGCGCGCAGTAGAAAGGCGGCTGCGAAAGCTAAACTGAAAGCCACCAAATGCGCGCTACCGATCCAAATTGCCAAAGCATAAACGAGCGCTCCGAGCAAAGCCGCTGTTGCGTAGATTTCGCTTTTTAGGAGAAGTGGATCTTCATTGGCGACGACGTCTCTCAATAGCCCGCCGGCGCTCGCGGTTATCGCCCCCATAATGAGCACGATTGGCCAATCGAAGCCGAGATGCGTTGCCTTGGCTGCCCCTGTAGCCGCGAACAAGGCCATGCCAATGGCATCAGCCCATCGCAAAGGTCTGAATGTGTCGAGTCGCCGGTGCAAAAAGAATACTGTAAGAGCCCCTAAAACCGATAGCATTAAGGCCCATGTGTCAGACAGCCAAAAAACAGGTTGGTCCAGCAGAACGTCTCTCAACGTTCCGCCACCAATAGCTGGCAGAAAAGCCAGAACAATGATGCCGAAAAGGTCCATGTCTTTGCGCACCGCGACAATGCCGCCGGAGATAGCAAATACGAACACACCGAGCCGATCGGCGATGGTAATGATTAGGTCGATACTCATTGGCGGCGCTTATGCATGGTGTCGGCCTACAAGAACAGCGTGTGGGCTGGTTTTGTTTAGTTCGTGAACGCGATTGCTCGGCGCGGGTATGGATATTTTGATGCACCCGTCTGCACTTGCGCTTGGGCACACCTTGCATCCTCGGCTGTCTTAGAGTTGAATCTGCAGGAAATTTTTATCGGACCGAAGTTTATGATTAAAGCTGTTTTGTCGATGGCGCTGGCGCTATTTTTGTGGCTGAGCGCTGGGGTCCACTTATTTTATCCGATCGCCTTTGAAGGCTTCATCCCTGACGCGTTGCCGAAGCTTGGCGTTCATCTTATCGCCGCGGGCGTTGAAGTGACGCTTGCGGTCCTGCTCTTTTTGCCTCGGACCCGGTGGCTGGGTTGATATGGTTTTGCTGCCTTATGTGCGGCCTATATGCCGGTTCATATCTGGGACCTGTTTCGAGATGACCCAGTCATAGAAGCTATAAGTGCGGCTGCGGTTCGGATTGTCCTTCAGATCGCATTGATTGCGGCGGGCCTTTGGATCGCTCGCGGCGCACAAAAATAGGAGGACCAATTGGCCCTCCTCATCCAAAGTCTCTGTCAGTCCAATTCTCTCAAAGATCTATTTGCCGAAGCCATAGACCAGCGAGACCCGGCTGATAGTATCGGTTGATTCAAAACCTGGAACGGGATCGGTATCGTGGCGCACTTCAAAGGACACCCGCGCTGAGAGCGTGTCGGTCAGAGTGGCTGTGATGGCGGCGATATTTCCAATTTGCGTCGATGTCTCTGCGTAAAGGACGGTCGTATCATTGGAAAATGATAAATTCTCATTAAACGCGTGCGCGAAATTGGATTGCGCCGTCGCGCCGAAAGATTCTTCGGTGCTCGCAGGCGCTGTTGGTGTGGCTTCAATCTCATCGATCTTCAAGCCCGGTCCGCCGCGAACGGTCCATTGGGTTTGCTCTCCGACAAGAACATCATATCCGAGACCTCCGCCCATGAACGCGCGCGAGTCGAAGCCAGAAAACTCGTCGGCTTCATATGACACCAGCCCAAAACCGAACAGTCGGTCATTGATTTGGCGGTCCAGATTTGCCCCTAAGAAGACTCTATTTTTTGTCTCGGCACCGTCGGTCTCTCCATAATCGGCTGAGGCTTTGAGCCCAACGGCCCAAAGGCCAAGCTCACGGCCAAGATCGATACCGACGCCGAGATCTGTCGTCTCAGTGTTGCCCGTGGTCACCCCGGCGCTGAGAGACCCTTCGCCCGTCCAACCGCCGGTTTCTGATTGCGCTACAGCGTGCATCGGCAGCAGAGCTAACCCGCTGACTATGCTGGCCAATATTTTAAGATTGAGGTCCATGCTTATCCCCTGCTTTGCTCGTCGCACCTATGCGGCTCTATCAATAGAGTTAGGTCTAGCGTGAGGACGGGCAAAAACGAACTTTTATTTCGTTCATTTTCCTCGCCTTGTCGCCGCCGCGAACTACTTATCGCCTAATATTGGAGATATGGACTTCATCCCCCTCCCCCAGCAAGGCACAGATATTCCAGTCGATTGCCTTCTAACCCTGATGAAGCGCTATAGAGAAAGGTCGCCGGACACCCTCCCGGCGGCTTTTTTTCTTAGTCTGGCCGATAGGTTAAGAGGCTCAATCAGCGCGGCGCTTCAATCCACGAATAGCGTACCTTCATAGCGGCCATCACTCACCAATGCGTGACATCCAAAGTCGAGATTGTCTGATGCGCAGATGCCGGTGGCTTCTGCGCCTGGGTCGAGATTGAGGTTTTCGACGTCGAGGCGGCACTGACCAAAGCACTCGGATGCATCTCGGCAAGCATCGCCCGCATCGGGAAATGATTGGACACACACTTCAAACCCGCCGCGTCCGGCCTGTCGCACGCGACCGTTTGCGTTCAAGCAGCGTTGTTTCTCGAAAGCTGTCGCCGCGCGGGCGTCAAAAGAGAACTGAACGGGTCTGTGCCAGAGGAGTGAAGTGGCGGTGAGCCCTGATTTTCCATTCAGCTCTACTGGCGCGCCTGTGATTTTTAGCATTATCCCGTTTTCGAGTTCGGGAAGGTCTTTTCCATTTTGGTTCTGAACTCCCGCCGGGTTGATCAACACCATACGGCTTTCTTCGAGAGATGGATTGAACAGCTCAACAAGCCTTCTGCTTTCGTCCTGCTGGACCGTTAAGACCTCACCGACAAACACAACAGGAGCCGTCGATCTTTCGTCGAGTATGGGTTGGGGGCGATCGCTTTGCTGACAGGCGACCAGAACGAGCGCCGCGCAAGCAGAAAACCACGGGGAGCATTTCCGGACGACCCGAAAATAAGTCTCAAAATCTGACGGTCTGGCGATCATTGGTCCTCTCCTTTGGCGCTTTAAATGTGAGCGTTAAGTGCATCTGTTCACGCGTCTAAATGTTTTGTGAGTTGCCGAGAAAGGCGAACAAGCTATCTCAGTATGGCCCGCCGTAAACATGCTGAATCGGAATATTGGGTTCGTTTTAATTGCTCCCAAGCTTGACGAAAGAACACAATGAGAAAAGCTGCCAGACAGGCAGCTTTTCCGCTTTTACGACCCCAACAGCTTTTTATCACCACCTCTCGCACCGCGCTCGCACGCATGGATCTGATTGTGTCCCTCAAATTCTGACATTGAAACGAAGTGAGGCTTAGTCCATAAAACCTTGGGGCTCTGTCTAGTCCTTTTCCTTCGGGTTGGTTTCCACCTGAACAAGGAGACCAACCATCTTAGGCCTGGCGCATGCCAGGCCTTTTTTGATCTGGTCGCGGTCAAGCAAGCGGGTTAAATTGCGATTGCATGGAGGCAAGGCTTGCCAGGCGTAATAGGTCTGGAGACGCCGGCCCACCTTCTTGCCAGCGCGGCTTTGAAACATTGTCTAGCCAGGCGATTGTTTTCTTCACATCGAAAAACGGCTGGTCCTCAAACGCTTTGGATCGCACAAGCTCCTGGCAGACCTCCGCGAGCGGATCGGCGCGGCGGTTCTCGCCCGTCAGGTCGGCTGGCGGCGCTATGAATGGGTGTTTATGGCGTTCATAGAGCTCTGAGGTGAGTACATCTTTCGCAGCCTCTCGGAGAATATACTTTTCGGTGCGCTCACGTATTTTGTAGTGGACGGGCAACCCAGCAGCAAAGGATGCGACTTTATCGTCTAAGAATGGCACGCGTCCTTCGACGGAGTGCGCCATTTCCATTCGATCGGAAAGCACTGTCAGAATAAAGTTTGGGAGCATCGTTTCTTGCCAGAGCCGGAGCGAAACGTTGACCGGGTCTCGGCCAGAGAGTTCTGCCACAAAAAATGGATCAGATAAGAGCGCAGCATAAGGCGCACCTAAAGTCTCCTGTGATTTAAACGCATCGTCCATAAGACCGGTTAGCGAGTTGACTATGATTGAAAGGTTGCGGATCCATGTTGGGCAGAACCCTAAAGCGTCTGTCAGGCGCTCGGTTCCAGGCAGCGGCGATCCTTCTGGGAACATAATGGGTTTGGAGAGTTCATTCTCTTCCAGTAGCCGGTCGATCGCTGCGTCGCGCTCCGCTTGCGCACGTAAGTGCCGGCCAAACTTTAGATTGTCGAGGCGTTCCATGGGATACCCGGCAAGGACTTCATCGGCGCCTTCGCCAGTCAGAACAACCTTTATACCAGCCTCGCGCACCTTTCGAGACAGCAAGAACTTAGCAACCGAGTTGGCGTTAAAGATCGGTTTTTCGCAATGCCATATGGTTTGCTCAAAAGCGTCGGCGAGGTCTTGGGGCCGAACGCGGACGGTGTCATAGCTCGATCCAACATGACGCGCAGTTCTTTCAGCAATTTGAGATTCGTCAAACGCCCCATCAAAGGCGATCGTGAAGGCGCGAATTGGTTTTGAAGCTTGGGCCTGCGCTAATCCAAGGACGGCAGACGAATCCAGTCCGCCGCTTAAATAACAGCCGACTTCAACATCAGCGACAAGACGGTCTGCGATCGCTTGGTCAAGAGTTTCTCTAAATCCGCGAACGAGATCTTGTTCGCTGCGATCATCACCTTCGAGCTCGCTCGCCGTGGCATAGGCATTTTTCCAGTATGGGAAAACGCGCACTTCGCCGTTTTTGGCGATCGCTATGGATCCGGGCGGGACTTGATGAATGTTCTGAAAGAGGGATTTGGTGCGTCTCAGCCCGGTAAGTTCGCTCATCATCGCAGAGTGATCCCATCGCGCGTCTATTCCGAGTGCGAAGAGCGCTTTGATCTCAGACGCAAATATAATGTCACCATTTATACGCGCGTAGAATAGCGGCTTGATCCCGAACCGGTCGCGCGCAGCGATCAAGTCACCAGAGCTTTGGTCGGCAATGACAAGGGCAAATTCGCCTTTGAGGTGGCGCGGAAAGGACAGTCCATATTGTTGATAGAGATGAAGCGCAATTTCGCTATCGCTCTCGGTCTGAAATTTAGCGCCCGACCGTTTCAACTTGGCGCGAATGTCTTGATAGCCGTAGAATTCTCCATTGACGACAGCCTTCAGTTTAGAGCCGGAGGTTCCAAGCGGCTGTTCGCCATTATTCACTCCGATAATGCTGAGACGAACATGTCCGAGCACAGTTTTGCGATCTTTGGAGAACCATTTGCCAGCGCCATCGGGCTCGCGATGTACAATACTATCCAGCCCTTGATGGAGGTGTTTAGGAGTGAGCCAAGGGTCTCGAAGCTGAGCTGCAATAAATCCGCACATAACCCATTTTGTAGTCCAGCAACTTACACGAGCGCAATAGACCCGATCAAACCGCTAAAACCCACTTGAGTTGACGACGACGCGTTTTTGATGAAAGACACAAATGGTTGTGTCATGGGGATCGCGCCTCAATTAAGGGTTGATAGACTGAGGCGCGTGCCACAAAGGGGTCTATTGACCCACCTTCCATCTTGCTGATGGGGACCACTAAGATCGCAATCGCGGCGATAGGGCGGCAAACTCATGCGGACGATCAGCCCAAATTTGACGCTAATCCCTTGTATTATGGGGTCATTATATCAATATCCCCAACGGGCCTGATAGCATTGTTAACGATCCTACCAGGCCCTATCGAGCCCCTCATGGGTGGGGGGACGCCGTGGGGCCCGAATGTAAACCGCTTTACAGTCGGGCTTTCACTCTCCTCAACCAATCTTAGCAGCGTGAACTGCATTAACTTGTAGTCACTTTTTGACGTGAGCGCGTCCCTCAAAATGAGCTTTCGGTGCCCCCCGTAGCGCTGCATACGGAAGCGCGATCTGTTGACGCGAGTAGAGTGAGCTCTAGTTCAACTTTATGATGTAGCTCCTTGCCGATGCACAAGCATATTCTATATCAAAGGCAAGTTTTTACGGAGTTTGGCCTTGGATTCATTACAAAAATCTCCGCGCCCTGCAGATACGCGATCTGATCAAGAGACCTGCTTGGTTGAAAACCGCGATCGACGCGGGATTGCTGGAACTTCCTATAACGACATCCTGGTAGAAAAAATTCCGGATCGACTGCAGCGTTTGGTGGACCGACTGAAAGCTATAGAAACGTAGCGTGTCCGTGTTCTCATAGTGTGCGAGCCTTTGCGGATGCGCATCTGTTTGATGACCGTTTCAGAAACTTTCGCATATGTGTTTCAGCATAATGCCGCATCCGGGCCACCGCGCGTTCGCCGCTGAGAGTTCAGGTCGAAACTGCTACTCCGGATCCAAACGTCGAACTGTCTTAAAAAAACCGCCCCCCAGATTTGGGGCGCGGCGTCAAGGCGTGTGGAGCGGGCTTTTGATGGATACCCCACACTAGAAGAATAAACGCGCAGGATTGAAAGCAAACGATCAGCAACTTTCGCGACGGCGCAAACGGCCTCCCCACACGTTTAGGATCAGAGCCATTGAGGCCGTGACCAAATTGGCGCATCTTTTCAATTGTGGGAAAGAACAATCATCGCCCGTCTGAGACCTTAGAACAAAACCTTCCAAGGCTTAGACGATTCGCATCAACAGCAATTGGTAGTGTTGAACTCGGCGATGAGTGCGTCCATTCAGCCGTCTCGGATGCGATCGCTCTTGTCGCTAATCGTTCGTTTCCTGCGCGTGAGGCGTTCATCCAACTCTTGTTCAAGTTGACAGCCCAAGCAATTGGAAAAGCCATAAGCGCTTCTCAAGCCGATCGAGATTGGCAAGTCATTATTTTGTCGGAGTTGGAGGGGTTTGATCTTGCGAGCACCGCCAAGATTCTAGGCATCGACGTCACTGAAGTGGTGCGCGCTCGGCGCGAAGGGGCAGATCCAACCCAATTTTCCGACATCGACTTAATCGAAGACGCCCTTCCCCCTGAGCGCCCTTGGAAGGCTTGATCTCTCCCTAAGTGAGGCGCGACGCATCAGTCCGCCTTATCGGCAATTTATGCCAATGCGAGGAGCGTCAGTATTTTTTTTTCAGGCTGCGTTTTGGAACTGTCTCCTTCTACCAGACCGAGATGTTTCAAAACCGCCGAGGAGAGGTGAGAGACGATGTAATCTGGGACCGAGACATTGAGCTGAATGGCATAAAAGTCCTCAAGGGCTTCATGCGAAACTTCAAAAACGACATGTTTCGGCCCCGCCGCGAAGTGCAATTGCAAACGATAGCCTGCGTCAAGAAATCCCAAATATTCTATTTGTTGCATCGGCCATACACGTCATCTGGCGAGACCCTTAAATCGAATTTGCAACGGTTTCGCGACCCTTCAATCATTCCAAAACCGAAAAGACACTTAGAGAAAAGCCCAGGCGCGGTTAACACTCAGAGGCTAAACGAAGTTTTATGCAGGCCATGAAGACCAGGTATCTCCCCGCCAAACTCACTCCAAAAGCGCGCGTCGGATAGACGCTAATTCGGCGTCGGTGACGCCCAGCTCGGTCTGGATAAAACTCATGACTGAGCCGTATTCTTCGTCCAGCGCATCAAAGGTCGCTTCAATATACATTGGTTGTGACGCGAGGAGCGGCGCCACTTTTTCAGGTGGCAACTGGAAGAGGAAGGCGTATGGATTATCCGGATCAGCGGCGGCTTCGGCTCGCGCTTCATCGTTGAGGAACTCAGCCATGTAGTCCACATAATCGTCTGACAGGCTGTAGTCATAAACGACGGTCGCACGCGGCACGCCGAGCGCGGTGAGCAAAAGCGCCGCGGCGGTGCCGGCGCGGTCTTTTCCGGCTGAGCAGTTGAATGCGAGCGGAATATCGCCAGCGGCCAACCGATCAAACATCTTAGTATAGCCTTCGGCCTCGCCTTTCGCGATCTCGACATACCCTTCAGCCATGCCGGCGGCGACATCATCGGCAGTTGAGTCGGGCGATAGTAGAGCGGCGAACATTGGATTGTCGGCAGGGTCTTCTTCTGCTGGGTCGGCGAAGGTTAAATATTCCGCGGCGCCGCCGCGCCAGTCAGTGGGTTCGCGAAGGCGTTCATCACTTTCCCGAAAGTCGCAAATCACTTTGACGCCAATGCCCGATAGATAATCGTAATCGGCATCTGTCAGTTCATGCATCACGCCAGATCGAAAAGCGTGCCCCCATTTGACGGTCTTTCCGTCGGTTGTCTCATAGCCCCCGAGATCGCGGAAATTGCGGCCACCTTCGAGTGGTAAGAGGCGCGCCGCGGCGGTTTTACCGTCACGCGCATCTCCGGAACCTGAAACTGTAAAATAGCGCCGCTGAGGCTCGCCGCTCGCTGTCCAGTCAAACACCCCGCCGACCACGTCTTCGGCGATGAGGCTTGGCGCCGGATCGGAGGGCAATGTCGAAACAAAGATTGAAACCCCGGCGCCTGGTTCATCCACAGACCAAGTCAGTCCGAATTCGTTTGCGGAGTCGCCATGTAAGACTTCGATATCGCTGATGGTCGCTATTTTGGCGACTGCTTTAGAAGACGGCGTCGTCTCGACCTCGTCTGAGCCGGTTTGGGGCGCACACGACGCCAAAAGAATAGTGCTGGCAGTTAAGATCTTACGAAGCATGACGCTGTTCTCCTTGGAAATGGCTGACGCAGGTTAGAAGTCGACGCGAATACTCGCGACCCAGCGACGTCCAAAGCCCTCGACTTGGTTGGGCGTTGCGCGTGTATTGATGAAGCGCACATCCTTCTCATCCGTCAGGTTGTTACCGTTCAGCGCGAAGGTGACATTGGTTCCGTAAACGGGGTTCGGAAGCGAGTAGCGCAGCGACGCGTCAACACGCTCTGTTTCGGCCCAGAACTCCGTCAGACTGTCATTCTCGGTCGTTGAAAGCCAGTCATCGCGATACTGGTAGTTGATCCGCG
>ERZ1740070.78-NODE-78-length-71794-cov-7.012072_pt1 | contig 71794 bp, 74 predicted proteins | sample MGYA00581734_ERZ1740070 | MGnify/ENA primary metagenome ERZ1740070 (study PRJEB43018, sample SAMN04849744) | marine metagenome | isolation source: floating plastic debris | place: Pacific Ocean | collected 2008-09-01 | study: EMG produced TPA metagenomics assembly... | reverse complement strand
GTCCCATTTCGCCAAAGTAACCGGCAAGACGGGTCTAGAGCGTTGGGCTCATCGAACAGCCTGGACGTTGCGGCAGTTCTTCTCGTACCATGCGCTGCTGCACACCGGCTTCGAGACCAGCTGGGGCTTTCGCTTCATCATTCCCGGCACAGGCGGAATCGGTGCAAATGCAGGCGCTTGGGTGATGCTGTACAGTGGCAACCTGCGCGATCATCTGGCTCAAGCCGTGCCGATGCGGATCAACCCGGGTTTCACCTTCGCGACGGCAGTGTTCGTCTGGACGCTCAATCGCCCGGGCGTCGGATACGGACCCAGCTTGCCTTGGGGCAACGCCTATGTGGACGCGCAGCGTTACAAACTGCTGCTTGGGTTTGACGGTGTTGGCTATGTGCGGACAGGGGAATGGCGCGCGCGCGGTTCATACACGACCGTGTCGGGGTCGCTGCCGTTCCTGCCCTTGGTGCGGATCACCTGGAATGCATCGATCTTCAGCCCTGGGTTCGTGTCGCTGGTGCGTCGGTCGACTCCCATGGCCGAACGTATGCAGGCGCAAGCCGAAACACTGACACGGCGCCTAAGTGGGCGCCGGTTCGGCTGAAGCAATTGTCTGGGAGCGGCATGCCGTTCCTGGACATCCTCAAGACTTCCAAATTTGCAATCCAAGGACCGTGCGTGCGGCGCTTGATTGACCGCGTTGCTCGCGTAGAACGTCCCCGCGTTGCGCGGTTAACCAATGAAGATCGAAATTCAACGGCAGGTTAGGGCCATGCCCGCAAAACAACGACTGTGGCCTCCGCTTCTCTGTCATTGGCGCGCAGCGCAGAATCGGTCGAGCTGTGCTCCTTCGATACATCCGCCGCAATTTTCATCAATAACCGCTCTCCGGACAGGTAACGAGACTTCTCGGTTATCGTTACAGCGAACCGATCGGATTTCGATTTGGTACTTGGCGACCGCCTATAGGAAGCTGTGCCGCAGCATTTATTTGCAACGTGAACTGCAGTTCCTGGCCGTCGACGAGGAAAATAGAGACTAGGCTTCAACCGATGCTGCGTTACCTCGGAGGTCGGCAGTGAGCCCAAACTTCAAACTTTCTGTTGCGCGGCGAATGTCGGGTTTCGGTATTCGGCAAAAGTTGTATCCTATCACTATCCTTCCAAAACAATGAGGACCGTAACTCTGTGCCAACACAGGCAATCAGCAATCGCGTGCCTTGGATACTTGCCTTGGGAATGTTCGTTATCGGCACGACATCGCTCAGCATATTGGGTCTCGGACCGGCGCTGACGCGCGATCTGGCCACAGACCCAGCAGACTCAGGGTGGCTAGTTACAGCATTCGCTGCGACCTTTGCATTGGCCGCACCCCTCGCGCAATTCACCCTAGGGCGACGTCTCGCGCCCCGAACGCTTATCCTTTTGGGCGCAAGTATACTTGCAGCTTCCCTAGTCTGGTCGGCGCTGGCAGCATCGTTTCAAGCGCTGCTTATTGCACGTATCGCGTCCGCCTTGGGTGGTGCGCTCATCGCGCCCACAAGCGCAGCACTTGCCATCTCTTTGGTTCCGGTAGACCGGCGCGGTGCAGTCTTGGCTACAGTCTTTGCCGGGTTTACCCTTGCAACCGTCGGTGGCGTGCCGATTGCCACGTGGCTGACGCTGTGGCTTGGATGGCGTGGGGCCATTGCCGCCATAGGCCTGGCGGCGCTCGTCTTTGTTACGTTGGCAGCGATCTATATGCCGCGCGATACAGGTAAATCGCGTCCGCAAAGGAAACAGCCCTCAGAAAGCCTGCGTCTCCTCGCGCCAGCGCTTTTGCTTATGGGGACCGTCGGCATGCTATCGACTCAGTTTGTCATCTATGCACTGATGGGTGAATTGCTGGGACAGCAGTTTGGCGTTGGCGCAAGTGGTCTTCCAATCGCAATCCTCCTGTTCGGCGTTCTAGGTGTCGCGGGGAATGCGGCCGCAGGCGCACTTTCGGATCGCGTTGGACCCGGACCTTTAGTTTGGGCGAGTTTCGGCAGTCTCGCTGCGTTTCTTTTTCTAATGCTTTTCGATCTGGGCCATACTTGGGTGCGTTTGTTCTTGCAGGATGCGCGTTCGTGGGCACCCTGTTTGCGACGCCTCAACAAAGCCGCCTTGTGGGTTTGGTGGCAGAGGAGCACCATGGCTTTGTCCTCGCACTTAATTCATCCGCAAGTTACCTCGGGATTGCTGTGGGGTCAGCGCTGGCAAGCACGCTCGGCACCAGTATCGGGCTGTGGTCGTTGCCCGTTGGTGCGTTGGGTCTACTGGCTTTAACTGCTGCGAGGACGGGTGTATTCGGTTCTGTCAAGCGCAAAGAGCGCGTAGGAGCCGAACGCAAAAGCTGACCTTGACGCAACCGCAGCGAGTGAGCGGTTTAATGGGCTGCGAGGCAGATTGGTGACGTGGTCTCAAATGGCAGCTTAAGACCTCCTATCAGATTTGTCTGGCCACTCAAAGCCGCGGACACTGCATGGTCCCCGATGTCTGCGATGGCCCATTAGTACGATATTCTGTGCAGCAAACGAATGACGCGTCTGGCGCGGGAGCAAGTCTTTCTGAGCTCTACAGAGAAGGTCGGAAGCGAGCCCTGTATATCGAACAACAAAACGTCAACGAAAGCGTTCGGCTCTTAAAGCTTGGGCCCCAACTGCTCTCCCACCAGAAGCCAACGGTCATCCCTACGGATCAATACTGCAGTGCCTCGTCCTGAGCTTGAAGCTCGCCGACTATTAGTAATACCTGTCCAATGAAATTCAAAACTGTATGCGGCACTTTCAGCCGTATCTACCAACCATTTGACATTTATAATCCGAAAATCTTCGCCGTTTATTGTATTGAAATTCTGTTGGAACGCCGCCCTAATCGCCGCTTTTCCGGCGTGCAGGGAGCCATTCGAAAAGATCACTATGGCGTCGTTACTGATGAGCGGCTCAACCGAATTCCAATCTTGAGTGTTAAGGGCGAGCTGGTAATCTCTTACAAAGGATTTGGCGGACAAAATAGGTTCCAATTCTTGCTTGTCTGAGATCTTAGTGGTTTCCCGAGGGACTTTTGCAAGTTCAGAAAAACGCTGGCCCGTTACGTCAGCGTCTTCGACGAGCTCATTTTCAACAACACAGCGCAAGCAGTCACGGGCCATCTCTACAACACGGTCCAAAAGAGATCTGGTCAAGACTTGGGACATAGGGCCATTTGCGTTACGCACGGGCCAGTCCGACGCGCAAACCCTTAACTCGGCATACGGGTTTTCCATCAATTTGGACTTCACCGTCAGCAACACCCAGTTTCAAGCGACGGTTTACAATTCGTGTGAATTCGATGTGATAAGTCAAAAGAGCGCTGCGGGGATGAACCATCCCCACGAGCTTAACATCTTTTACTCCCATAGCCATTCCCAGACCTTCCCAGCCGCGCCAACCCAGATTGAACCCGGCGAGTTGCCACAAGCCATCCAGCATCAGGCATCCTGGCATGACCGGGTTGCCGGGGAAGTGGCATTGGAAAAACCAAAGATCAGAATTCACTTCCAGCTCGGCCTTGATGTGCCCTGCGCCAGAGTCTCCACCGTCCGAGCTCACGTCAGTGATACGGTCCATCATGAGCATCGGCGGTGCGGGAAGCTGTGCATTTCCCGGACCAAACAACTCGCCCTTGGCGCATTTTAACAGGGCGTCTCTATCAAAGGACTTTGGATACATGTACGCGGAACACCTTCCATGGCGCCGTTTGAATTGGGGGTGCATGACGGGTGGGACCGTCTATGCAATACAAAATCAGACGCGGCGAATTCTTCAAATATACGCGCGAGCTTCTTGTGACATCCCATGGTAGCCCCAATTTGCTGCCGCAACCTCTTCAACCGTCACGTAATTGACCGCGTCCTCTGCATGAAGATATTTGGCAACCTCATCATGGGCACTGCGTTGGAATGATGAGATCTGACTTTTGGTATTGGTCCCTTGTGTCACTCTAATCTCAAGAGAGAACTGCCCTTCAGAGGACACTTCCCTTCCGTTGTGAAACACTGTGTTGTCAAAAAATCGAACGACAGTAACCTCCAACGTCTTGCCAAGGTGTTGAGCAGATAGCTTGGTTAAAAGCTGGCCGAGATCGTGTTTGTCGGAAGCAGGCAAAGCCCCGCAGCAGCTGAGTGTGAGTATGGGCATCGTGACAACCTATTTCGCTCGTTAAGCATGTCTGCGAACGCTAAGCAAAGCGCAGGCAAAGAATAGAAACTGCGCTTAAGAAATACGGCTTTTCGGTCAGTTTTCCGCAGTCGGAGCTGGAAAGACCCGCCTGAAGCGACCGCCCATCCTGAGCTTAATCAGTACTCGTGTTGGAAGTGCCTTCCGGAATCCACGGAACTCAAAGAAACAACTCTTGTGAGTTTCGGCAGGTTCGATCATACATCACGCATGTCCGTTGTTTGGCCGGAGAAATTCGCTCCGCAGTCGATCGGTCAGCCTACCAAGCTTAGTCTGCCAGGCGTGTCTACCCGTTCCGCACTGCAGATTGCCAACGTCGCAGATGGTGTGACGGTGACCAAGAGTCGTTTCTGGGAGCAAGATGGCCGTAGCGATGTAATAAAACGCCAAAGCGATACAGTTTTAGTGGTTTTTGGGATGCACGGTCTAAGCCGGTTGAGATGCCTTAAGACTGATGCCAGCAAAGGAATTGAGCCAGGGTCGTGTTTGTTGGTTTGTCCAACAGAGAGTGGTGTCGAACGATACATTCCTCCTCGTATTGCGACAGCAAATCTTGTTGTGTCTATCAGGCGCAACGAGGCTTCTCGCACACTGAGAGATGCAACCGAAGACTTTGTTCAATCGAGCGAGGTCTTGGTTACCTTGAAGCGGTTCTCATTCGACTTCGCTGCTTTTGAGAAGCTTTTCAATGAGGCTTTGACGAGTGTTGAACTCCTAAAGATCGAAGGGCACTGCTTGGAAATGATAGCCGCATCATTTGCGGCCTACGGTAAGGATGGGTTGGCCAACCTCCAGAGCCAGGTAACGGAATTTCTCAATCCTCGTCTCGCAGAAAGAATTACTTTGGAAGATGTCGCCAAACATGTGGGAATGAACAGAACCAAACTCAATGCGCTGCTTCGCGCAGAGTGCGGTCTGACAGTGTTCGAGCTTTTGCGAGACCTGCGGGTGCAGCGCGCAAGGCGCCTAAAAATAGCGGGAATGCCAATGTCGCATATTGCGAACGATACGGGTTTCTCAAGTGCAAGTCACCTGTGTCACGTTTTGCGTAAGTCTCCAAGCGACTGCAGCAGGTGATACCAATGCTGCAGCAAATGCAATTGGATACGTGCTTTGCGTGGCAAGCTTCTTCTCAAACATCTCGAGAAGGGGGCACGCTGAATGCAACGACTAATCTTGATCACGCTAACTCTTGGAGTTTGTATCGCAGATCGCGTACTTGCACAGGATGAGCCAGTCGATCTCGGCACTTTAATCCTAGGTGCGCGCTTGTTTGAAGAACCGGCACGAGACGTGCCGGGGACTGTGACGCTGACCTTTCCGGAGGATTTGACCGTATCGGAGACAGTCGATCTTGGCGATGTCACGGATGATAGACCCAACATCACGTTTCAGAAAACCAACGCTGATGAGCGCTTGATAATTCGAGGCATCAGCGCTTATCCAAATGCGCTAGCCGACCCGGTTGGGGTTGTTGTCAACGGCGTGGCCCTGCCACTCGGGACGATCCAGGCACCGACGCCGATCGCACTTGATCGGGCAACTGTGCTGGTTGGGCCGCAAGGAGCGCACTACGGACGCAACTCAGAGGCTGGTTTGATCAGTCTTGAATTTGCGGAACCTGGCGTTGCAGACATTTTTCGCCTCAAGGGAACGGTCGCCGAAGACGACACATTCGGAGGGTCGTTTTATTTCAACCGACGTTTAGAGAATGTCGGACTGGTGTTTGCTTTGGAGAGCGAGAAAACCGATGGTCAGATCTCAAATGCCGTCACAGGCGATCGGAAAGGTGGCGAAAGAGACAGGATTACAGGTTACGCGGGCCTAAGCATTGAAACGGAGCTAGGCACAGCGATTGAACTGAGCCACGTGTCTGAGACCGAGGACTCTGGCAAAGAACAGTTTCGTTACAGCGATGGTGCATTCGCGACTTCGCGATTCCAAAGCAACTACAGCGACCGTTCAACCGAGAGCAGGCAGATCGATGTTACTTCACTTCGCGTGAAACACTCGTTTGACTGGGGGGACTTTGTTTCTATCACCGGCCTTGCTGGTTTTGACCGCTCTTTCTCTTTGGACTTTGATAGCTCTCCACTGACGCTTGGGGTCACACAGTTTGACCTCGATGATCGTGCGGTAAGCCAAGAGTTCCGCCTATCCTCGCCTGCGGGATCAAGCGGCGCTTGGAAATGGTCTGCGGGTGCCAGTTTTTACAAGCAAGATACAGATGTCACATTCGATCTCGGCGCATTTTCGACAGTACGCCAAACAAAGATCGATCAGGAAGGTGCGGCACTCTTTGGGTTCGCAGAGTACGCTGTTTCAGATCGGCTGCGGCTCGGGCTGGGTGCAAGGGTCGATCATATCTCGTCAACCGGCACTCAAACCTTCACATCTCCTCTTGGTACGAATGTGTACTCTGCAGATCAGTCATCTACAGAGTTCCTTCCGAAACTGACGGCTGCCTACGACATCAGTGATACCACCTTGCTATACGGGTCTTTCTCTCGGGGATACCTGGCTGGCGGCTACAATTATAACTTTGCCAACTCAGCGGCCAATTTTATCTTTGATCCGGAATTCACCGACACGGTGGAGATCGGCGTAAAGTTCACCGGCGCTCGCACAACACTGGACGTAGCAGCGTTCTATTCGGACATCACTGACAAACAAATTGTCGAGGTTGTGCCGGGTGGAGCTCAGCGAATTGACAATGCGGGATCGGTAAAAAGCTTTGGCGTTGAGGCCAAGCTGGAACATTCACTAAGCGACGCGTGGACACTTGATGGAAGTGTTGGTCTTCTTCGGGCGGAAGCGAAGTCGTTCCAGACTTCGATTTTCGGCCCGACAGGTCCTGTGCCGGTCAACTACTCTGGCAACGATCTGCCTTTCGCACCCAACGCGACTTATTCGCTTGGATTGAAGTACGATAGCGGTGACTGGTTTGGTAGCTTGGCGCTTAACGGATCGAGTTCTTACTATTTCGATGCGGCAAACACCCTGGAACAAAATGCCTATGCGACCGTCGATGCCAGCCTAGGCTGGAGGCGCGGAAGTACGGAAATAACACTATGGGCGACCAACCTCTTTGACGAAAACTACCTCGCCACGGCCCTGAATACACCTCGCGGCACCTTGGTTGAAGACGGTGCTGGTCGGCGTGTAGGCCTCAGTGTTTCAATGGAGTGGTGAATGCATCCGGTCACCCAGCTGTTTGATCTCATCGAAGGGCCAATACGTTATGGGCTTGTGCAATGGGCTTTCGAGAAGGGCGTGTTTGATCAATGCGAGCAACCGGTGACTGCCGAGGAACTCGCGGATGGCCTTGGCTTAAACCCAACCAACACAGAACGCGCACTGCAGGCTCTGACCGCCTGCGGCTTTCTGGTGGCGAAGAATGCACGGTTTCGCGTCGATGCGGCATTTGCGCCTTATGCCTTGAGGTCATCGCCAAAGTGCTTTGCGCAGACCTTTTTGGATCTCGGTCACACGCGCCATGCTGGGCTTGCAGAGCTATCGAGACTGATTGATGGCCGGTCTTGTGACGCACCACCTGTGACTTTCGATGCAGACCATTGGTGTAAGCAGCAAAGGTCGTTGGCAACATTCCACAAATCTGTCGCGGCACATGAAATGGTGAGAGCGCTGCATCACCTTCCAGAATGGCCATCTGTGCGGACGATATTGGATGTGGGTGGCGGCAGCCTGGAGCTTGGCGAAACGATTCTGACCGAAAAGCCAGATGCTCATGTCATGCTATTTGATATTGCACCTTTGGTGGCTGCACTGGACCCGGAAGACAGTGTGAGTTTGGATATCTGCGCTGGCAACTACAATGAAGAAACATCTTTGCCTGACGGTCCATTCGACCTGATTTGGTGCTCTATGTCGCTGTACTTCGCATGCGAGCTTGAGCAAGTCCTTAAAGCACTAAAAAAACGTCTGTCTCCGGGTGGTGTGCTTGTGAGCTTTCATGAAGACCTCACAGAGGATCGTTGTGCGCCGTCACGCCATGTTGTTGGCAGGACAATGCCTGCGTTGCATGGCAAAGATCTATCTTTTGCAAATGGCGCGATTGCTACTGCGTTCCGCTCATCCGGTCTGAAAGGGATCACATCAGATTTGATCGAGACGCCTTTTGGGCCGTTCAGACTGGATGCCGGCCGAAAGAGATTCCCATGATGCGCATGGTCATGGCATGGCTTTTCGTTTTGTCTGGCAGTGTTGCTTGGGCGCAGGATCGGGTCCTGACCCTTTCCGGTTTCGCTGTCTGGGACAGCGCACCGCTCTTGCTTTTGGTCGAAACGCAGCCCTTGTCGGATCACGGCATTCACTTCAAGTTTGAAGCGTGGCGCGCGCCAGAGGAATTGGGTGCGAGGTTTGTACGACGCGATGTAGATGTTGCAAGTGTACCTGGCATGCTCGCGCCTATCTTTGCGAGCCGAGGGCTGGATTTGGCGCTTGTGGGAACCTCGGCGCCTCAGGGAAACATCGCCATCGTTTACCGTCAAGAAGCAGGGCAAATCGCGGTGCCTTTCAAAGGCGGGATGCCTGATCTCATTCTACGCTCAATTGAGCAGCGGAACATGATGCCAAGGTATACGGCGACGCCAGTTGAGGCCATGCAGCTGCTCTTAAGTGGTCGCGTTGCTGCTGCTTTCTTGGCGGAACCTTTTGTCGCGATCGCCATGGCCAAAGCCGATGGCGATCTTCAGATGTTGGATGCCTGCGATCTTTGGCGAGAAGTCCATGACCTCAATCATTGCCCCGCGACTGGGGTTTTCTTGGCAAACGACCTGTCACCGCGCGACGCAAAGTTGATCGGCGCAGCTTTAGCATCTGCCCATGGCGCGCTTGCTACCCAACCCGAAACAGCCGCTCGTTTACTGAAGGCGGAATTTCAAATGCTCCAAGAAGCCCCTTTGGCTATCGCATTTTCGCGGATCACACCGCACTTCCAACAGATGTGCGAAACTGCCTGGATCACTCAGACGCTAATAGTCTTGGAACCATTTGCACCGTTCAACCGGAATGCAGCGTCGCTGTCATGGAGTTCGTGTTGAGTAAGCATAGCACCGTCTCTTACCTACTCGGCGTTGCCATCTGCCTTGCCTTATGGACAGCCGCTGCAGAGCGGTTTCCGAGCATTATCGTACCTTCGCCAGAGGCAACCGTCCTGGCAGCGGTAGAACTGGCTATGGACCGGTCTTTCTGGTCCATGACCGTCCTGCCAACTTTGAGCCGCGCCCTCGTAGGCGGCGCGGTTGCGGCCACTATTGGGATCGGCTTCGGGCTGATTGCCGGATATTCACGTCTTGCAAACGGGGTTCTGGAGCCGCCGCGGCTGATTTTGTCGGCAGTGCCTGCGCCCGTTCTCGTGATCCTGTTGCTTCTGTGGTTTGGCACCAATGATAAGACAATTATCCTGTCTGTAGCTATTCTACTCACTCCCCTGTTTTTCGTTGCATCTCGCGACGGTCTAAGAGGTGTGGATACGAAGCTTGTCGAAATGGCATCTGTGTATCGCTTCCCTTTGCGCCAGCGACTGTCCTTAGTCGTAGCACCGGCGCTAGCGATAAGCATTCTTCCTGCAACACGGGTTGGCGTGGCAAACGGTCTTCGGCTTTGTATTCTGGCGGAGATTTTGGTTGCAAGCAGCGGTTTCGGCGAAGAGATCGCACTCTCCCGACAATATCTTGAAACTGAGAAACTGTTTGCTTTGGTGCTTTTGTTGGTTTTGCTGATTGTCTGTCTTGAATGGAGCCTTGACCGACTGATGCATAGGAATTCGCTTAAGCCGGGATGACAGCGATTGTCTCAACCAGTGGCGTGACTGCATTGCATCCGGGCAAGCCGTGTCTTCGTTACCCGGACATAACTGTTCAGCCGGGTGACAGGGTTCATCTACGTGGACCAAGCGGGAGTGGAAAAACCACGTTCTTGCGGCTCATCGCTGGCTTGGTCAGGCCGCATGAGGGTGCGCTTCGTCTTTCTGCGCGACGGATTACATTTGCGTTTCAAGAGCCGCGCCTCATCCCGGGTATCTCGGTCGTTGACAATTTGCATGTTGCCACCGGCGTGAGTTGCAACGACGCGGAAACGCTTCTTGCGCGCGTGGGTCTGTCGCATGCTCTGCGACAGCTTTGCCGAACTCTCTCGGGCGGTGAGGCACAGCGCGTTAATTTATGTCGCGCGCTTTTGGGCAAACCTGACCTCATCTTGATTGATGAAGGTGCAACCGGATTGGACGAGGAGGGCAGGAAACTGGTCATCGATGCATTCGATGAACTATCTGAAAGCTTTGATCCGGCGGTGATTGAAGTTGCCCATAGCCCTGGTGAACCCCTTTTTGTTGCGCGCCCAAATCATACGCTCAGCCTTTCTTTGGCCTGACAGCAAGGGCCCGGTCGCGTTCGGAGCCCTTAATATCTCTCAGTGCATAAAGAGTGATTTTGCTGGTGACACCTTGCCGTCGAAGCGCCGTGACGAAGTCGAGGACTTCGGTCTTGTGCGAACGCATGAGGTCTCGCAGGCACCAGCCGACGCCGGTTTGCACAAGATGCTCAGGATCGTGAAGCAAATTCTGGCAATGTGCTAACGCGATGTCCTTAAGGTTTGGGTCTTTTGCGAGTTTACGCGTGAACAGCACTACGCTTGCCCGGCGCAGCCATAGATCAGAGCTGTTATTCCACTGGCCAACGAGATCAAGCACTGGCTCTGGGTGCTGACTTAGAATTGCTGGCAAAAACTGCTTGGTGAAGCCGTCAATCTTGCTCCAGCCATGAAGCCCGAGAAAAATTGCCTCCAGAAGGTCGAAATTGTTCGGCGCAAAGTAGTTAGAAGCGTCTTCAAGGAGAAAAAGCGCGACGTTTTTTTGCTCTCCGTATCCTGATTGTATCAACTTCTGAGCCAAGTCGACTTTGCTCTCTATTGGAAGCGACGCTAGCGCCGGTTTCAGTCCAGCCAGATAAGTCCTCATGGCAGGTGCTCGGACGCCGTAGCCGAGATATCTCGGGTCCGGTTCGTTAGCATCCGCGACGTAAGGTGTGTCCTTGCCAAGCTCTGCCAACTCTGAAGCGATTTTGATCTCAAGATCCGATAGTGTTTGTTGATCCATTGAGCCGCTTCGCCTCAAAGATTGAACATGCGAGTTAGAATTATTGTCCCTCAGCATTCCTGTGTGTTGGAACCGGTCTTTCCGCATCTCCGCAAGCTTTTTCCAACACTTCGGTCGTCGCCGAGCCAGTGACTTTAGAAAATCACCTCAGACTTCCACCAGCACAATCTGAATTGAAGCTACAGTGTCGCAAGAAGTTCGTTCAGTGAATAGAAAGTGGGAGCAAAAAATCGGGAATATCGGTCAGTCCGACTTGGTTCTTGACCAAAGTCGAGGTTCACTCAAGATCACGGCGCATTCACGTACTTGGTACGAATAAGGTCCTGCAGCATTCGTGAGAGTTGTACGCCAACGTGTCCATACTCCTCGGAAAACACTTGCTGCGTACCAACGAATGCTACGTATTCGAGGCTTGCTAGCGGCTGTGCTTCCGTGACGCCGAGAGAAAACCGCCGTGCATAGATCTTTGACACATAGGCAATTCGCTGTTGGTCGACGCATTCAAGTGCACGTGCCGCATGCGTGTTTTGCGCTGCAAGAAGCCGGACGCCTCTTTCGATCTTTGGGTCGAGCTTCGTCGACAGATCGGTTAGCTGCTCGGCCTTTCTTTCGGCGTCCGCGACCGTTTCTAGCGCGGCTATCAGGGGATTATTGTATGTCTCGCGCCAGTACTGCATGAGCGCATCTACGAACGCTGCCTGATCCTCAAAGTGGTGATAGAACGAGCCAATGGTTTTGTCGGCCGCGGCGCATAGCTCTTTGACGCGGAGCGCTTCAGGCCCGTCTGACGCGAGTTCCTTCAAGCTGAAAGCCAACCAGTCTGACCTTTTGAAGCGCTTCGTCATGCCGTTCACCCGCGTTTTTCTGACGCCACTCAATCAGTTGCTCCAAACCATAACTCGAGTTATGTTTTTTGCAAGTAGACCACTGAGGTAGAGAAAATGGCCCACCAAACGCCTCCGCTAACATCAAGTTCTGATATCCTTCTGATCCCGGAAGGCCTGCACCAGTTCACGGGTGCACGTGCGGTCATGACAAGCGGGCGGGCGGGGATCTTCCACAAGCTTTTGGATCAGAATGCGTTTGGTACTGAGTTCTTCTCAAACGCACCCTGCCTCGCGTATGTCTTGCAGGGGCGCGAGACATTCTTTGATGCAGATGGCGCGGAGACGACGGTTAACCCCGGTGATACACTCCTGGTGCCCCGGCATCATCACATGATCTCCGACTTCTCCAGCGCAGACGGGCCGCTGGAAGCCTACCTCTTCTTTTTCAGCGACGCGGTGATTGGAGAATACCTCTCTGCGACGGCCAAGGGTGCAACAGCCGCTCCAGACAGCAAAACCGCTCTGTTTGCGGGCTCCCCGTCGCTGCGCGAATATGTTGATGCGTTGCCTAGGGTGTATGACGACCTGACTGTGCCACCCACACTGGTAAAGGCCAAATTGCTGGAGTTACTCCTGCTGCTGCATTTGCACGACAAGGGAGGACAGCTTCACGCCTTCCTCGTTCACGAAAACACCCATCGTGCGCGCCGGAACATCAAACAAATCATGCGCGCGCATGCTCTGGCCGATCTCACGATTGCTGATTATGCCACCCTTTCAGGGCGGTCAGTCTCTGCGTTTCAAAGGGATTTCAAAAGAGAGTTCGGGGAAACACCAAGCGTTTGGCTGCGCCGCGCCCGTCTTGAACATGCCGACGACAAAGTGGTCAACAGCCAGGACACCATCGCCGATATTGCCCTAGCGGCTGGGTTCGCTGACACGTCGCATTTCATCAAAGCCTACAAAAGCCTGTTTAACGAAACGCCGAAACAGCGTCGATTGCATTTGGCGTAACGGCCGGATTGAAACTGACGCAAAAACCCGATTTCTGAAGTCGGCTTTCTATCCTGTACTTCGACCTTTTGCAAAAGTGTCTCCAACTTATCAAAGGAGATACGCCAATGACGATCTGGGTCACGCTGGAAATGACCGTGCAGGAGGGCGCCTTTGAGGCGCTGTCGACCTTTCTAGAGGAAAACCTGCCAAATGTCCGGGGCTTCGCAGGGGCCCTGAGTGTCACGCTGTACCACGATCCCGCCACGCGCGCCTTTCTGATCCATGAAGAATGGCTGAGCCGTGAACACCATCAGGCCTACCTCGCTTTTATCGAAGAACGCGGCGTCATGGCAGCGCTTTTCGGGTTCATGGAAGGGCCACCAAAGGTGACATATTATGATCGGATGGTGATGTAATGGGGCGCGCGAATGCATTGACCCGCCGCACCTTTGTTACTGCGATGCCTGCCTTAGCGCTGGCGTCCCCGCTTGCGGCTTGGCCTCTGCCGCCCGTACCCTCGGCGGCCGGACCCGTCTTGCATGTTGCACATGTTGGCTCCGCCAAAGAGGCAAAAGAAAGAGTTGCTGCAGTCCGGCGCGCACCGGGATGTATGAGGGCAGACGCGTATGTAGGGAGTGATGGCCGCTTTGCGATCTTCCAAACCTGGGTTTCAGAAAGTGTTGTAACGCGTTTCAAAACGGAAGGCATGGCACCGGCACCTGCGTTCATAAAGCTCGAGGTTTGATGTGGTGCTGCGCGAAGTTCGACTTAGTCACTACTACGCACTGAAAACGCCGCTCTTTGTGACTTGGGCATGGTTCATGTACCGCAGCAGGCATCCGCGCCGGGTGCACATCCTGAGAGAACTTAAAGGCAGCGAGGGACCAAGATGACCTTCCTCGCGCTAATCACCGCCGCGATCCTGTGGCTAATCGCGGGTTTGCATATGCTTTGGGCCTTCGGAAACCCCTGGCCGTTCAAGTCAGAGCACGAGCTCGCAAAATCCGTCGGCGGGCCGTCGCTTGATCATAACATCGGCTTTGCCGCAAAGTTCATCATCACGGTTATCGCCGCGGGCGCGATCTGGGTCGCGGGCCTTTTGCCGCTGATGCAAACCAGTCTGCTACCAAACCCGCTTGGCCAGGTCGTCCTTTACTGGCTGCTTGTTCTGCAAACGGCTGTATTCCTTATCCGAGGAGCGCTCGGCTACATCGACCTCGTGCCTGCCAGCGCGCATGAACCGTTCCACACCTACAACCGCCGCTATTTCAGCCCGCTGATCATCTCGCTGGGCCTGTCCTGCGCCGCCATTCTCATATTCTCCGTGGAGACCTGAAATGCTCATCACCGCCGCCATTTTGCTTGTTACCGTATCGCTCATGCATTCGGTGCTCGGGGGCATCAACCTCATCAATCCGATCTGTCGCCGAGATGACTTGCCCATCATCCTTGGCAGCCGCCGGAATACCGTTTTGACGTTACAGTTCGGGTGGCACTTCCTGTCGTTCTTCTGGGTGGCGCTCGCGGCTCTGCTGATCCTACTCGAAATCCGCCCCGACCGCTTTTTAGAAGCCTTCCTGATGGGCGGCGCGGGCCTGTTCATAGCGAGTGGGCTGATCGCGCTTATTGCCGGGTGCGGGCGCCACCTGTCATGGGTCTTTTTCTTCCCCATTGGGGGGTTGCTCTACGCCGCGCTGACGGGGATTGGTTGATGGTTTGGGGAATGTCGAAGGCACGGGCAGCCCAGCTTTGTGGGGGTCTCTTTGCAGTCCTGAGCCTAGTCTTGCTCTTCACCCCACACTTGGTTCCGGCTGTTTTTGAACTCGAAAGTGAAGTCAGTACTGAGATCATCGCAAAGCGTGCGGGCATCCTGTTTGTCGGGCTTGCCTACTTGACACTTTCAACAGCAGCGCACCCACAAAACGCCACAAGGGACAAGATTGATCAGTCCATCGCCCTCTTGCTGGTGGGATTGGCGACTCTTGGAGCCATCGAGTGGATGAATGGCAGGGTTGGCTTGGGCGTCTGGATGGCCATTGGCGTCGAGGTTTTGCTCGCTGGCCTCCTGCTGACGGCAAGGGCAGAGAGGCGCGGCCAATGACACCGATCAAGGTAAAAAGGTCGACGCTGCCGCCCGAGAGTGCCCTGTGGCCGCGGGTTGGGCCGCAGGACTTCTTGGATTGTTTCACGGTGCGCGCAAACACCACGCCACGCGTCGCCACCGAGGTGATCACCGACTTTCCAGCGTGGGCTCAGGGGTTGCTCCTCATCCGCCGGAACCTGGTAACCCCCTTTGGGTTGTCGCATGACGGGCCGGACGCGGCGGACAAGGTTGGACCGTTCCCCGTGGAAAGCGAGACAGACCAGGAACTGATCGCCGGTTTCAACGACAAGCATCTCGACTTTCGCGTCTCTGTCACCGCAAAAGATGGGTGCGTGTCGCTCGCAACATGGGTGCATGTGCACAATGCCGGCGGGCGGCTGTACCTCACTGCAATTCTGCCATTTCACGTTCTGATCGCCCGCGATGCCTTGCGCCGTGTGGCGGTGGCAACTCAGAAGATCGACCCAAGAAAGAGAACCACATGGACTTAAGCGCACTGGCCCTTTTTGCCGTAACTGAATTCATTCTATCGCTCACGCCTGGTCCGGCTGTCCTGCTCGTCATGAGCCTGTCGATGCGCAGCGGGTTTCGCGCGGGCTTCATGGCAACGCTTGGAATTCTCGCGACGAATGCAGTGTTCTTCACATTGTCGGCTCTCGGTGTCGGTGCGTTGATCATCGCCAGTGCCACGCTGTTCACCATCGTGAAATGGGTGGGAGCCGCCTATCTCATCTATCTCGGGATCGGGATGTTTTGGCCGCTTGTTCGCACAGGTCGGCGGTCGCCGGACCCTATGTCGTCAATGGCGTTTCAATCGCTCAATGCCTCGGTGCATTCCAAACCAGCGACGGGCGCGCGTGCCTTTTGGAAAGGCTTTGCATTGCAAGCATCAAACCCCAAGAACATTGCATTCTTCGTTGCCATTCTCCCCCAATTCATTGATCCGACTGGAAATGTTCCTTTGCAGCTTGTGGTGCTGGGCGTGGTATCCGTTCTGATCGAACTTCCCGTCCTGTTGTTCTACGCGGCGGCATTCACACTCTCGGCACGGATCATGAAGGATCGCGTCATAACATGGATCGAAGCGATCGGTGGCGGGATATTGGTTGTTTTAGGCGTAGCGCTGGCACGGACCAGCCGTGACGCTTAGGCCTTTGGACTGCCCGTTTCCGCGAGCGCCGACGCATGTCCGTCTGCTGTGATGCGCGTCACGTTCGCCAGCGGATGGAGCGCCTCGCCATGAACAGCGGCCCGAATACGCGCAAGCGCTTGGGTCGAGGAGGCAAACATGCTGTCATAGGCTTGGAAGTCGTGCGGCATGTCATCCCAAAGATCGAGCATGACGTGTGCGCCATTGTCCGCTTGTGTCCGCGCAAACTCCAAGGCTGGATCGCGAAAGATCTCTCGCCCACCTGCTTGCAGATAGATCGGCGCAAGGCCGGAATAGTCCTTGAAAATGGGCGACAAGGCTTCGCGCCCATAGCGCCCCTCAGGATCAAGCCATTCACCGAATTTGAGCGCCATCCATCCCTGCACCATGTCGAAGCGGTCGTTTGTGCGCATGCTGTCACCGCGTTCCGCATTGTCGACCCAAGGGCACAGCGCGATGCACAGCGCGGGCTGATGACCCCCGCTGGTCCCAAGATCGCTCAGCAGCATCAGAGCAAGATGCGCTCCTGCACTGTCGCCAATCACCACGGTATTCTCGGGCGAAACGGACCTCGTCAGCTGGCCCCACGCCAAGCGCGCGTCCTCGATCTGCGCGGGATGGGGGTGCTCTGGCGTGCGACGGTAGTTCGGCATCCACAGACGAGCCCCCGAGCGATGCGCCAACATGGCGGCGAAACGCTCTGCATTTGGGCCGCCAAACGTGTAGCCGCCACCATGAAAGTAGAGAAGCACACGATCTGTCGTGAGGGTTTTCGGAGTGACCCACAAACCGTCGGGCTTGGACCGCGTTTCGACCCCGTAGATATCGTCGGTCAGGGTTTGAAGGCTGTTGTACATCGCCCGTCCCGTGCGGATGTCGCGGTGGGTCATGGCGGCGGTGAACTGATGGCGCCAGAACTTTATGCCGATTTCCATATTAGCATCCCAATCCGGCGCGATCTTTTTCCCCAAGGCGTGCCGCGCATAGACCTGTGTCGCGATCCGGTTCAAAGCAGCCATGCTGCGGATGCTGTGGCGCAAAGGACCGTGAAATCGTATCTTTGGCATGTCGCGTCTCTTTTGGTGTCTGGGCGCAACCTGCCGGGACGGACAGGCGGAAAATAGAACGATGACGACACGTCGGATGGCCCCACCCACAAAGACGCCGGACCCCCACGCGCAGATGTTGTTTCCACCGGTGGAGCTTGCCAGCTGTGTCGCATTCGCAATTGTCCGTGATACGCGGGGACGGGCGCTGAGGCGCGCGGACCGGCTGAACTACTTTCCTGCCTCTCCCCTCGTCACGATCACTGTTGTACTGGATGGCCAGCTTCATATGGAGAATACGCTTTGTGACCTTGAAATCCTCAGCTCGTCCGACCCTCTGCCGGGGGTCTTTGTATCACCGCCCCAGCCCGGCCCGATTGTCAGTTGGAGCCCCGGTGCGGTCCGCGCGGTGGCGATAGGCTTCTTCCCCGATGCATGGCACAAAATGGGAGGTGCTCTGGACAAGACCGATCTCCCCAAAGCTGTTGAGGCAGCAGCGGAAGCCTTTCATCTTGCAAAAGACGTAGACGCGGGATGGGCCAACTTTTCCCGGTTGCTCACTGAGGTCTGGACGGAGAGCAATGGGGATGCGAGCGTGTCACAATGGCCTGGAGGGGCTCGGCTGACGGATTGGGTGCGCCACATCCTGCTTCAATCTGCCATGAGCGGACCCGGAAGGAGCGTCCGCGCTATGGAACGTCGTCTTAAGCGCTGGACGGGTCACAGCAGACAAGCGCTGGAGTTTTTTGCACAAGTCGATCAACTGCATGGACTGGCGCGCCATTCAAAGGACCAGACGGCGGCAGAGCTCGCCTACGACGGTGCCTATAGCGATCAGGCCCACATGGGGCGCGCCGTAAAACGTGCAACCGGGTTTTCACCGGTACGCTTGAACAAGCTTATCGAAACTGAGGAACCGTTTTGGTGCTATCGGCTCTTGGGCGAGAGGTTTTGAGGAGCGGAGTTTTCGAAAGACGCTGCAGTAACGATAATGGGACCACAATAGAACTATAGGACGTGTTCTTACGGGCCGTTCTCTGAACTCGCCATGAAGGCGGCAGCAATCTCACCCTCCATGAAGATAGAAAGTCGGAGCATCCGTGTGAGGTAACCGGACTGTCCCAGTAGTCGACACAAAGTCGTCATAGACGCTGTAGATTGATCTCTTGACTCAAACAAAAACTACAGGAACAAGCTCTGAGTGTTTGACTCGACCTTTGCTTGCATTAGAGTGCCCTAAACGGGGGAAAACCTAATAATGTTTATGTGTATTTCTAAAGCGAGTTGAATTTTGGCCACCCAATTGCGGCCAAGCGTTGACACGGTTCTGCTAGCAAGCTCAGTTCCATACACGCCCACGGCTTACGTCATAGGACCATTCGCAACGCGAGTGAACTTTTCCTCTCAGCAACGACGAGCGTTGAATCTGATCTGGTCGATCAACGATGACTTTCAGAAATCTGGCGACAAAGACGGCTTGGCCGGCAAAGACGTTGCCATCGTCGGTGCAGGATTGGCTGGATTGACAGCGGCCGTTGGAGTCGCCGCCTTCGGTGGAAGTGCTTGGAACCTCGAGCGCCAAGAAGATATCTTCGAACGCATGCTCGAAGCGAACCATCGAGACATTCATCCAACGATCAATTTTTGGCCGCAGGAAGAAATCAACCCATCTACCTACTTGCCTTTCTTTAACTGGCATCACGCATCCTGTGACCTCGTCCTCCAAAGGATCAAGAACGAATGGGAGGATTTTGAACGTTTGCAACCCGGGATCAAGGGCGTGACCCCACATTGTACTGTTCATGGCTTCTTTCTGGTGCAAGGAATGTGGAGAATTAGAGCCGACACGCATGAAGATCACCCGCTGCCTGATATGGCATTCGATGTTCTGATCCTCGCTACGGGTTTTGGCGAAGAGTCCCTCACCGGCGGCAGTCCCGGATACTGGCAGCAACCAGAGGACCGAATACGGGAAATCCGACGGAACCACGCCGACCCTTGCGAAGACTATGTCGTCAGCGGCACCGGAGATGGGGGTATCATTGAAGTCCTGCGACTGCTCTACTCAGGTTTTCGCGCCGGCGGCATAGAGGCTATCATGAATGCCGTATTGAAAGACAGCGTCATACCGAAGAAGGTCAAGTTCTTTGAGCGCGCCGCACAAAGAAAACTGACAGACATGCTGCTACATGACGCGTTCCCGATTAGCGAGCAAAATCTCGACGACCTCTCTGACTTCTTCTGGAGCAACTACTTCGAAATCGCCAATGGCCCAAGGCTTGGAGAGAGCTTCCAGAAAGCCATGAGCAAAATTCGCACCAAAGTTCCAAAGGTAACGCTTCTTGGTTTGAGAAAAACACCGCTTTCAATCAACCAATCGCCGTACCACAAACTACTTATTGCATATGCATTTAAACAAGGCCTGATCGAGTATTACCAGATCGATAAGGACACCCTCGATGTCATCGATTGCACGGATATTGATGAACGAAGTGAAGAAGCGGGTCGGCTCGGGATCAGACCGAAAACAGTAAAGTTTGCCAGTCTACGTCGATCTTGGATGGATGGCGCATCGCCGCGCAATAGAAAGTTCGAACGCAACAAGGTTCTTGAACACTGCTTTTTCCTATCCCGGCACGGCTACGAGTCACCCATTGATCAATTCTATCCACGGGCAACAGGCAGCCAAATGGCTAATTTCATTAGACACCGTCAGGCCCTATATGCCGATCAAGATTTCTTAACGCAGCACCAGATAGACTATTTTGCCAGCAGCCTGAATTATCCGATTCCTTCAAACAAAGATGATTGGTTGGACAAACACCTTGACGAGATGAAACGGTTTTTTGCCGACCAGTTTGGGATCGACTTGAAACCCGTATCAGCGCCGATGGTCGTCGAAGATGGTCAGCGAAATTCAGCCGGACCTGGGCGAGCCGTCGCCGTCCAATTGGCAAAAGGCGAGGTATTTGAGCAAGACACAGATGAAAAGTTTAAGAACAGAGGATGGCTCATCCCCACGATGTTCTATGGCGTGCGTGTTCTGGGACTGAACGAAACGACCGCCGATATCACTGATCGGGGAGGTTTTAGTACCTGATATGCTGGAACTCAGACCCCAACTATCGGACCGCACAAGAGCTGATGCCGGCTACGCCGGCCTTCTAGGGTATCTGGTCCTTGATGCACAAACAACTTCCCCGGTTGCCTTCACCGCACTTCAAATCGCGCCCGGCGAGCAGCCGCTGCAGCATGACGGTTTTGACGTCGCCAAGCCGTCAGCGATGGAAATCTATGAAATGATCGAAGGTCCGGTTCGGCCTGCCGCATCGTTGATTGTCCCCGTTCGATTGTCAGAAGATGCCCGACTTGCGGAGCACCAGATATCAAAATCTGACGGTTCTTTCCTCGAAGTCGGACCCATTGTTGAAGATCCCTTCCGAGTGATTGGCCATACGGTTCTTGTTCACACATCGGTCGACAATCCCACTCGAGCTTTGCTCTATTCGACCGATGCATTCTTTAAAATGGCAGATTTCAACACAGGGGAGCTGATACTCTTCAGCGGTGCCCTCGAAATCCATTCGCTGGATGGACGATCAGTTGCCAAGAGTGGTGATGCTGGTGCCCTCGTCACCATGATGGATGGCAGTATTCTCGGTACTGTTGTGGCAGGTAAAGACACGACCTGCTTTTTGGCACCACTATGCGAGGTCCTCAGTGAGTTCGGAGACTACAAGCAACCGAGCCTAGCAAACGTACAAAGTCACAACCGTACAATAGAACAAACGCTGACCTTTGGACCCGAGAGACTTGCGAGAGACTCTGACAAAGCTCTCAATGAGGCTTTCGATGCGCAGTTCGCCAAACACGCCTACCAGTCCGACGTTGATGAGGTAACGCAATCAGAGGCTGAGCAAGTCAGCGAGGCTTATTTCTAAAATGGCTCTTAAACCTAGTGAAAATGAAGTTCAGCGTTTTGCCAGTGATCTAAAGAGTGCCTTCGAGTTGCGCCGGCAATTTTATCAGGTCGAGATGGATCGAGAATTTGAGGCAGAAGGGGGGACAATACTCTACGCTGTAGATTCAAACGTTCTCTACCAACACTTCCAGACATTTGCTACGGCAACACGTGCTGCCGCAAAAACACGCTACAGTTGCGGGGCCTTCGACGGTCCTATCCACCGGCCCGAAGAGCAAGAAGACAAGGCCAAGATTACGCAAGTTGTAGTAAGCTATCTTGTACGAGCATTATCGTCGGTTCATTCGAAGAGTATTGTAAGATCTGTTGAACCGTTGTTGCTATTGCCCGGTCATGCCGGAGAAGCAAAGTCAGTCTATGATGCGCTGATCAGTCAATTCTTCGGACAAAAAAACCGAAAGCGCGAAACCAAGAATTATATTGAAGCGTTGTTGGATAAGATCGAGAAGATTGCTGATCCAAAAAAGAGGATCAAATACATTGAAGACCATGAGGATGCTTTTCACAGCGCGCTGTTTGGTCTCGAAGAGCCGCATGACAAGTTCCAGGAGTTCAACAGGCTCCTTGGGCTTCCGAGACTTCTAAACATGGCGCGGGCCGCAGCAACACCTGAGTTAAAAGGCCTCAAAAATCCTGAAAGCAAGAAATCGGTTTTTGAAGATTTCGCGCTGTCCGACCAGCTTGTTAGTTCTGAGGGGTCTGCTGCATGGTGGGAGCTCAACCTCGGGAAAAAGAAACCTGAACCGTACATTGAAGCTGACAAGGCAGCATTGTCAGCTCTAGACCGTATCAATCGAAATCTTCGCGGCCAGAACGTCCGCGTAGTTCTTCTAACTATGGGCGAAGATATCATAGAACTTGGCCGTCAATACAAACCGTATAAGCATGCAGATGCAAAAATTGGACGCTTCTCGTTTTCCGATCTCTACATTCGGCATCCACGTTGCTATCTTTCCAGACCTGACATCTTCTTACCAACCCAAGGCGACAATAAGAGTTCTGACATCACAGCGTGGTTGGACGCTATGCTCAGTGACATCTCGGAAAAAGGCCACCGGTCGCTCCTCGAGTTCATTGCTATCTCAGAGAGGTTTGTTGGTAATCAGATCGCCATTAAAGAAGTGTCCAAAAGGGCTCTCACAAGAAATCCCGAGATTCACTCCGAATTCTACTCAAACTGGACCGACTATGTGAGCAATGTCGTCTTGGCGCATTCTGGTGTCACGCGCGAAGCACGTCGATCTCTGGAACTCGCTCTCAAGAACAAAGATATGAGCCGGCTTGACGTTCTTGATGAGTTCGAAACCTACGTCACTCAATTGACCGACGAAAGTTGGAACGATTTCTTTTTTACGGCCGCCCGGTCAGGTTATCAACTGATCGGCATCGCTAATACGAGTCGAGTGCGAAAATCGAGAAGCGTGCCACCTATGATCCTCCGAAATATGGGATCTGGCAGCGATCTCATTTCTTATTTGGCGTCAGAGAACGGCGTTGTCCGCTATGAGGCCCAAATCCAGGATATTTTGGATCGACTGGTGGAATCGCGCGTACCCTCGGACGGATATGTGAGCTCGGTCTGTTTTGCTTCACTTTTTGCTCATGGTTCTCGATGGTCCGTCACCAAGCTCATGGCACAGCGGGCCATCGGGATCGCGGAGCGCATTAAGGCGACCAAAAAGGACAAAAAAGGGCATCTCGTTACCGGGCGGGAAGCTCATTTCATTTGCGCAGTTGCTCACAGAATGACGGCCAGAAGTGCCAAAGAGTTGGATGTCTGCGACTATCATATCAAAAAGGCGAAGGAGAAACTGAACGACGAAGTCGGCGAACGTAAAGAGCGTGAAGATCTTTGTAGCGCTCCTGGTCTAACCGGTCTCCGTTTCGATGCCGAATCCGTTGCAATTGATATGTCGCGATTATACTTCAAAGTGCAAAGTGGTGGTTGGACTTTTGATGCCAAGGATGGATTCGAGAGTGAGCATTGCAAAATTATAGAGCGCATTAAGCTACTCTTGGCCGGATCAAAGGAGTGTTCACAAGACTTTATTCGAAAATGGAGCTGCAACAGTCTTCGTGGAAGTGCCTTTAGCTGTGTCTTCTTGATGGAAAAATATGGCTTTCTCGATGAAAAGACGAAAGACACTGTAAAGTCTTGGCTGGATGAGCATATCAAAGACATGACGGATCTGTTTTATGACAAGAAAAATCAATGGTCCGTCTCAGCACTCGATATCTATTTGGTTCTCTATATGGCGTCTTTTGGAGTAAAGGTGGATCCTCTGTTGGTTGCGATACGAAGTGCTTACACCGCCATCCAGGCCGAACATCGCGGCAGCCAACCTTACGCCTTGATGCCATTTGACAAAAAACGCTTTCGGCTTTTGGCGGAGCTCATCGACAGTCGCTGAGTGCTTTGCCGCGGCAGTCGATACGTGACTTTGAACTTTCAAATATTGCTATGATCGAAGCTTCCACCTATTGGCGGAAATGCAAGAAATTCAAGCGAAATCCAACTTGTGCTTTCTCTTTACACGATTGCTTGGAGGGTTCTGTCCACTTGGAACAAGCTTCAGTTGACGGCCTTTGGCTCATGCAAAGGGTAGTGGTTGATGATTAGCGATGTTCGCTCGAAGAGGTTACGATAATTCTCGGTTATAGTTACCACTGCCTTTCGCATTCAGGTTCTTCCCCGTAAACGGCGTGAACATTTGGGATGATCAAGCAAGCACTGCGCCTCATGCCAAGCAGAGCTCACTTACACTCTTGCCTCTTGGGATCGAACGGTTCGGCCAATGCGCATTAGATTAGGAAGCATTCAGATTGTCACCAAACAACAACGACAACCTGCTGTGTGGTCGGGAACCAAAATAATTGGAGGGATCGGGGTGTGTTTGAACCGTGTGCGAGAAAGGCTCTGGAAGGACCCAGCGGCTATAACATGGGGCGCTCTCCGAAGCTTAGATGCCCGGCTTGTGACCGAGCTCTGCCGCCAGCCGGGTTGCTGCTGAGGACGCAGGCATCTCGCCCCGCGCGACCTGCTCCAAAAGTGCAAGAAGAAGGTCGGTAGGTACTCCGATCATGCATTCGTATCCATGTCCCAGTCTTTCCAGAGCGGAAACACCCCTTTTCTCTGCAGATTGCAAGTCGTGGCAGCTAGGCTGGCTTCTCCCGCACTGATCTTCGACCGCCATTACGCTTTCGTTTTTCTTTGATTTTTTCTTTTCTTTTTTGGGTGCAAAAGACTGCAGCGGTTTCCTGCAAGTCATTGCAGATCCCACTCATTGGATTGCACTGCTGGTTTTGTTTCAGATGGGCGGAGGACGACGTAATTGTTGCTGTTTCCGTTCCTCTTGACCTTGCGGATGAAGCCGCCTTTTCCAAACAGTCGATTGCGTAATAGATCGTGCGCACACAGACACCGATGTCTCGTGCAAGACGCGTGGCGGACGGATTGCATCTGCCCGTTTTCGGATTCTGATGATCGAGCAATCGAAACAACACCAAAAGTGTCGTCGCATTCAGTCGCTGCCCATCGCAAGTGGCTGCCTGCTTCAGGGCGAGCCACTTCTCGGCAAGATTCAAAGGTTTCCGGCTCATTACGTCGCTCCCGACACCTGAGAGGTAGATGTGGTCGCATGTGCCTCGATCCAGTCCCGGATGTCTTTTGCACGGTACCCGACGCTGCGGCCAATCTTGATCATGATGGGACCACCACCATTGACCGCGGCCAGCTCAATGTAACGTTTCGATAGGCCGAACGCCTCCTGGACCTCTCTCCGGCTCATCAGCTTCTCATCTGCGATGTGTTTCATGCTGCTCTCCTGCGTTGCGTGTTGCCTCATGCAAGCAGGGCAGGGGGAGCAAAAAAAACCCCTTAGTTAAACGGGACCTCACCCGTTTCGTTTCATCGCTCGAGAGCGTTGCAAAGATCAGTCTCGGAAAGTACCAGATCGGCTTGCGGTCGACCTCGTTTGTGCCAACGATCAATGCTGGAATCTTTCCATGCCATTTTTGTAAAGGCGGTTTTTGAGATACCTAACAGGTCGACGAAAACGGGTGTCGCAACGTCCTTGGTCAGTTTTTTCTCTTGTCCGAATTGCGCACAAACGCGTTCGAGTGCTTGGATCGCGAGTTCGATTGATTGTGTTTCAGAGCGTGTCCAAGGCCCCGAGGTCTCGCTTGCGGTCAAAGATGGTATCTCCACTTTGAGAAGGTAGCGTAGAAGCGCTTTAGGAACGGATTGGTTGGCCCACTGCGTCGGCAAAATCAGTTCAGGTCCAAAGTCACCGACCGCAAAAGCAAATGTACGTCCAGTTTTAAGACAAGCCTTCGTGCAGGTTCGAAGAGCCAAATTTAGTTCATTCAAGGCGGCCTGAAGCTCGGCAGCATCTTGGTCGAGCACCCTCCAGGCCTCGCGCAGAGGTGTGTTTCCGTCTAGGCTAGAATGTATGCCGGTTGTCCGGTTGAACACAGCGGGTCCGCTCGGAGGTTTCTCACCGGGCAGGAAAACCCTTTGGTGCTGCCAAGCGAACCGTCTACATTCGTCGAGGGTATTCTTGGCGCTTAGGCGAATGTTTTGCACTGGCGTGCCAGCTGCTTCGATCCTCTCTTTGATTGCGCTCATGAGATTTGACTCTGTCTGATACCAAACCAAAGGTGTGTTTCCGAGGAACTTTGCCAGCCGCCCACTTTGAACCATCTGTCTGTCGAGGGCCTGTAACTCTTGCGTTTTCAGTGTGCTTCTTCCTAACCCCGAGAAGGCTTCCACGCTGTCCTTGGCACGGATGAGTTGATCAATTAGAACTTGATGCGGGTTGGCTTCGGCGCTTGAACTCATTCACCCGCTTGTCCTTTGGAGCTCACGCCTTCAAATTCGCTCGGTGTCAGCAGGTCTCGAATGCGATTGCCAATCCGATCTGAAGCGGACCGCACCGGATTGTCGCTGAGATGCGCGTATCGCTGTGTGGTTGCAATCTCTTTTTGGCCGAGCAGTGCTCCGATCATCGGGAGGCTCATCCCGCTCATTGCCCCGATGCTCGCAAAGCAATGCCGAAGGTCATGGATGCGGACATCATCGATGCCCGCATTGTGTCGAATGATCCCCCAAGGGTCTTTGAGATTTACCAGATGTTTGCATTGGACTTTGCCGCGCACGACAAATGTGGCGTCCGGCTCGCCGTCTTGTACATTTGAAAGCACTTCCATTGCAGGGGGAGGGAGGTAGACGAACTTTTGACCTGTTTTTGAGTCGGGTAGCTCCGCACGACGCAGGTCCTAATTAATCCACTCCCGTTTGAGACCGAGCACTTCGCTGGTTCGAGCCCCAGTAAAGAGCAACAAACGAATGGCGACGATGGCCGGTGGGAAGATGAGGCGCTTATTGCCTCCATTGTCGGTGAGAGGGCCTTGCTCGGCCCGCCTGAGCACTGCACCCAGTCTGGCAAGCTCTTGTTCGGAGAGTAGGCGTTCGCGACGGACCTCTTTAAACCGATTGATGTGTCGTGTTGGGTTGCTGCCGTCGGGCCGAAGCTCCCAAAGCTCGGCCAAATTGAACATCTTGCTTAGCAGGGCGAGCATGCGGTTCGCCTCGTACGGCCTATCCGCCATAGCGCCATGGAGCCGCAGAACGTCTTCTCGGGAGACATCCTGTACTTTCAGATGTCCCAATGGCGGTCTTAGGACTTTATCAATGATCCGCTCGTCATTGCGCAAACTCGCCGGCTTCTTGAAAGGTCTCGCATGCTCCACGAGATACCGTTCAAAGAGGTCGGACACCGTCGGAGCCTTGCGAGTTTGCTCACGTTCCCGAGCAGGGTCCTTCCCCAAGCTGACGTCTCGCGCCATCGCAACAGCCATTTGCCGCGCCTAATCGGGGGTCAATGCGTCATGAACACCAATGGTTGGTTCTCGCCGTCTCCCTGATCGTCCGCCTCCAACGCAATACTCGAAGACATATGTCTTGCGGCCCGTTGGATGAACTTTCAGTCCAAAGCCCGGCACGTCGGTATCCCAGAGAGAATAGACACCTTCGCCTGGTTCGGCGGCGTCCACAGCACGTTTGGTCAGCTTCAACTTGCTTGTGACTGCCACACTAGCCCCCGAAACCTTCTGTCGCTAGCGAACACATGGCGACCACATCAAAAGAAACTACCGGAAAGCCTACGAAAGGCCAAAGAGATTTAAAAAACAGAAAACAGAGACTATGGTGGCCGATGGCAATTTCCCGCAACAGGTAGAAACAGCAAAGTAAGAGACTTCTAATCAGCAGGTTGAGGGTTCGAGTCCTTCAGGGATCGCCATGCATTCAATGCCTTTTGATGCTGCTACTCAGTTTTGTTGGCGGCACGCGTGCGGATTGCGGGTGTTTCGATATTGTTCTTATCTCGGGTAATCGGCCCCGCAGGCGATTGCTTTAGGAGGTTTCGATCATGTGTGTGCCTACCAGCCAAATCACAATTTGCGCGGAGAAGGAGTGAATGATCTGCACTCAGCAAGAGTAGGATTTGGCAGCCCTGTTTTAGTGCGGCAAAGTATCAACAGCGCATGTGCTTAGAGCGCTTGATATAAACCCGCGATATATGAGCCGGTTCAGACCGCACCAAGCATCGTGTAAATAGCATCAACCGCATTGTAGCGTGACTGATGCGTCCGGTCTGCCATACGTGATCGGCCACGCCATGTATTCTTGGTTTCTAAGCAAGCTTCAAACTGCTTGCGTGCATAAACCAAAGGTTTAGGGCGACAGAAAAGCTGCGCTTGGCCCTCCCGTTTATTGTGACGCTGGTGTTTTCCCGCATTCTCCTTGGCAACCTGAGGGGGCGTCGACGTTGCGTCTCTTCAGGCTACGACCCCGTCCAACCTTGGACATATGATCCCATTTTTCCGCGGCGCTCACCGGCACTGCACAACAGCGAGGAGAAGACCATGAAGTACTTTAAGAAGATCCGCAGTGATGTCCCCGTTGATCCCTTCCTGAATGAGATTGCGCGCGTTGATGATGCCTGGGCCGACGTAACTGGCCGCCAAGAAAAGATCGCGGTTCAGCGCGAGGCGTTGGCCATTCCGCTTAGAGGGTTGCGTAAGTCCATGTTGCTGGGTCGTGCGCGTCGCGACGTACATGAAAGCCGTTGGACAACTGGATCGGTCAAATTCCCGATTGCGCGGGCTTTTCTCGAAGATGTGGCCACCGAACTGGATGCAGATCTGGGACGTGGCAAGATCGTATGTCTGCCTGCCGGTCGGCGCGTTTATCCGCACATCGACCGGGGCGAATACTACCGCTTCCGTGGGCGCTATCATTTTGTCCTGAAGTCATCGACGGGCTCGTGGTTGAAAGCCGGGGATGAGGAAATCCGCATGAAAGAAGGCGAGTTGTGGTGGTTTGACAATGATCAGATGCACGAGGCCTTCAACGACGGCGACGAAGACCGCATCCACATCATCTTTGATTTGCTGCCCGCCACAATGCGGGAACGCGCAGCTGAGGCAACGGCGAAAGCCCGTGCCAAGTTTCGGGAGGCAGCGTAAACATGGCACAGGTCTATTTCCGTCCCGGCGTCCCAGGTGCGTTACCTGAGGCTTGGGTGATCCAGCCCGAAGTGGCTCGTAGAGCGCCACCGGTGCTGGTTGTTCACGGGCTGAACCGGGAAACCGAACTGATGACGCGTCTCTTGGCGTCCCAAGCTGACGTAACAGGCCGCACCATCGTTCTGCCTGTCTTTGATCGCACCTCCTGGCCGCGCTTCCAGCGCGCGGCCGGTAAGGACCGGGCTGATTGGGCTCTCCTGTCTTTGCTCGAAGTTCTGCGAAGCGAAGGCTGGATCGGTGATGCCACACCGGACATGTCCGGGTTTTCAGGTGGCGCGCAATTTGTGCATCGCTTTGCGTGGCTCTACCCGGACGTCGTTGGCCGCTTGTGCCTTGTTGCGCCCGGTTGGTGGACGTTTCCCGATATGCGCGGCGTCTATCCTTACGCGATGGGCACTGGGTGTCCAAATGACACGGCAGCGGCCTTTCGCCTTCGGGCAAACCTGATGCGGTTTCTTGACCGGGATATCACCGTGATGGTCGGAGAGTTGGACGTGCAACAGGATCGCAACCTGCGCCAGGACCCGTATGTGATGGAACAGCAAGGATCAAACCGTGTCGTCCGCGCCCGGATGTGGACCGCAGCTGCCCTGCGTGCGTCGCGTCGCTTGGGGCTCAGCCCGCGTATCCGCTTTGAGCTAATGCGAGAGTGTGGCCACGGCTTTGGCGATTGTGTTGCCAACGGCGCACTTGTCCGGTCCTTTGTACCTTTTGGTCAAACTCCATCACGGTTGCCGACCACCAAGATGCATCTCAGACTTGAAGAGGTAGCGTGATGAACATCGTAGACATGAAATCATCGGCGGCGCCTCTGGTTACAGGTGCCAAATGGAGCTTTGTCACCCGGCGCGTCCGACGGGCAGACATAAGATTGCTGGATAGAGACCTGACCGCTGCCACTTCGGGCGATCTTGTTCTAGCTGAGGTTCAGACCATTGGGAACCACAAGCGGTTGCAGCTAAGCGATGGTCGCTTCTCGGCACTTTATCCGAAAGACCGGATCGTGTTGGCCTGCGCCGACAGGTTTGCCGAAGATCAGTATGAAGGCGTTGCCGCGTTGTGCCCTGACGGGTCTGACCTGTTGGCCGGAGGTGGGGTGATTGGTGAAATGCGGTCACGACACGGCAAAATTAAAAGGCCGACGCGCCTGTCGGTCATTGGTCGTTTGGCAAACAAAGATGGTCGGGTCGTCAATGTGAGCGATTTTGGACTGCCTCCTTCCCAGGGTCCCAAACCTAAGCACGTGATCGGTGTTCTAGGTACCGGGATGAACGCAGGCAAAACGGCGGCAGCCGCCGGGCTTGTGAACGGATTTGCCCGGTTCGGCAAAAAAGTCTCTGCCATCAAAGTCACAGGGACCGGATCCTTTGGTGATGTGCAGGCCTATGAAGCTGCCGGTGCGGCGCAAGTGTGGGACTTCACCGATGCTGGCCTTGCATCGACCTACCGCCAACCCATTGGCCAATTGGACAGCCTCACGCGCACGCTGTTGGCCGCGTCCGCTCAGAACGACATCGCGATTGTCGAACTGGCTGACGGAGTGAGTCAGGTTGAAACCGCCAAGTTGTTGCGTAGCCATACGTATCGCGCGCTCTTTGATGCTTTCGTCCTGGCCGCACCAGGAGCTTTGGCAGCGAAAGGTGCCTTGCATTGGTTGGACAGTGAGGCGCAGATCAAACCTATCGCGCTCAGCGGATTGATGACCCAAGCCCCCCTTGCGGTGGCTGAGGCACAAACCCTGGGCCTGCCGGTGTTCTCTCGCGAGGAACTTGCCGATCCCGCGACGGCATCTTGCCTCATCGGTTTGTTGGAACATCCAGCACAAGCGAGCGTCGCATGAACCGCAGGCCGACGATAACAGGTGGCGGACGTTGGATCGGAATTGTAGCCCTCGTCTGCCTTGCACTCGGGCAGGGCGTCACGATGGTTGTCACTGCCTTTGCCACCCGCGACGTCATTGGGGCGTTGCGGGATGGCACTGGGGCGATTCCAGCCAATGCGCTGATCACGATCGCAGTCGCCGGATTGGCAATCTTCGCTTTGCGGTCCGCAGAAGGAGCGGTCGGAGAGCGCACTGGTCAAAGCTATGCTGCAGCCATCCGGCGGCGCTTGTTCCTGCACATGACCAAAATGCCCCGCAGCGCGATGGTAGACCGCCGCGCCGGAGCAACCGCCTTGCGCTTTGTGGGGGACCTCACTGCGTTCAAAGGTTGGGTTGCCCGCGGTTTGGCGCGCCTCATCTCAGCCTGCGTGACGATACCAGCCGCTTTCCTGATCCTGTATCTTCTGGAACCGCGCCTCGCACTTGTGGCCGCAGGGCCTATCGGGCTGGTGATGCTCGCCATCTATTGGCTGGGAAATCCCTTGGGCGTGGCCCATGCAAATTTGCGAAAAAGGCGCGCCCGCCTTGCGGCTGCCATGGCCGAACGCTTGCCTCAGGGCATCGCGTTGCGCCGGTCTGGCCGGGTCAAAACCGAACTTCGCGCCCTTGATAGCAAGTCAAATGAGATCATCCGGGCCGCTGTGCACCGCGCCTGTCTGGCCGAAACTGTGCGCGCCATGCCCGATGCTGCGGCGGGCGCTGCAGGTGCGCTTTGCCTTTGGGTCTGTCTTTCTTTGGGCTTGGGCGTCGCAGATGCTGTTGCGGCACTAACGGCGTTGGCTTTGATCGTCTGGCCGCTGCGCCATCTGGCTGATGTTCGCGATCGACAACAGGCTTTCGGTGTTGCCCGCGCAAAACTGGATGCAGCTTTTGAAAGTCCGATTATGCCTCATCGCACCAAAGCAGCTGCATGTCCCAAGGCGCCGGCGATCCTGGTCGAGAATTTGCGTCTTCCCGGACTAGAGCCTGTTAATGCGCAATTGGCGCGTGGGGAAATCAAGTATCTTTCGGGCCCCCCTGGGAGTGGGAAAAGTTGGCTGCTTCTTATGCTGGCCGGTCTGGAGATGCCGACGAAGGGTCGTATTGAGGTGCTCGGGCGCGACCCGGAGGCTTTATCGACGGGATCTTGCATGTACCTTGGAACACACGCGCCGATGCTCAAAGGTTCCTTGCGCCGTAACCTGATTTTGGGAACAGGCCGACGCCCCGCCGACGATGAGTTGATGATCGCCATCAAGCAAGCCGGTCTCTCAGACCTGGTGGCAAGACTGGGTGGACTGAACGGCCAATTGGCTGAAGGTGCGCGCAATCTGACGTCAACGGAAAAATCGGGCGTTCTTCTTACCCGTGGCCTGATTTCCCAAGCGTCGCTGATGCTAATTGATGCGGATGAGATTGGGCTGGTGGGGAACACGCTTCAGCGCCTCTTAGAACATTGTGCCAGTATCGAAGCTGCGTGTCTGGTCGTCACTTCAGCTGCGCCGCGGATTAAAGGCAAGGTTTTGCAACTTCGCATACCCAACGACGCGAGCTGCAGCTCTCGAGGGGATCAACCCCTTATGGCTCGATAATCCCGGATGGCGCTGGCAGGTTACTTCTTTCACTGACGAGGCCTGCAAGGATACGTTCAAAAAAAGCGATATTTCTCAGCAGCACGGTATACGTATCAGCTTTGGAAAAAGTGTGACCGGCAAGATGCGCCAGTTTTAACAGGACATCCGACGCCGCTAATCCTGATCTTCCAGCTCATCCCAATAGTACCAACAGACGATCCATGTGGCACTCCAGTAGAATCCAAAGGCGATAGGTCCTACGACGGTGCTGTAAAGCACCCAGACATCCGTACTGCTACTTCGCCATACCAATTCGTTCAGCAGCGCGAACACTAGAGCGAGGCTGCCCCAGGAAAAATGCATCGCGCGCCATCCCGGTTGCAAAATCAATAACTTATAACCAAGTGAACGTTCGAGAAGACTCGGCTTAAACAGGGAACCAATAAAAAGCATGGCGGCAAACGCGATGCCGCTGATGGTCGACCTGATCTTAATGAAGTCCTCATCATCGAGTATGATACTCACATAAAAGAGCGTTACGGATAAGACGACCGTCGCAAGTGCGAGATACGGCAGTTGCCCATCAATCTGGTAGCGCAAGCAGATCGCGAGCAATGTGCCGCAAAGGGCAGCTGCGGTCGCTGGAAAAAGACCCCAGATCGCATTCACGGCCAAGAAGATTGCGCCCGGAATGAGTTCGATAAGAAGGCGTCGATCCACGTTCATGCCCTTGCTCCCTTGCTGCATAGCTCAAAAGAAGCGTGACGCCGCGAGGTGCAACTATGCCGCAAGGCACCTCGGATAGATGAGATGATCCACATTTTCGTCTCTTTTTGATAAGTTTTGAAATCTTTGGCGCGACCCAACAAAGATGAATCTCGCGCCTGTTATTCGCTTCAATTCAACGTCTTAACGACATGCTGAGCGGTCTCCAGCCCAGACAAAGCGGCGCCGCCGACAGTTGCCCACATGTCTGGATGACAAGCTTCACCTGCAAAGAAAATCCGATCTGCAACCGGTTCTCTGAGTGCGGTGCGCATGTTTTGTTTTCCAGGCTCTGCAGACGCGTAACAGCCGCGCACCAGAGGATCGCTGCGCCAAGCAGTTGCTGCGCCGCGCTTGAAGTGCCGTTGAATGCCTGACCCCAAACTCTGCTTTAGGGTGTTCAACACAAAGTCGATCGCTGCGGCCTGACCGGCCTTCTCTAATTCCGCTGCAAACGATCCGCCAACATCAAAATACGCAAGACCTGACCCATGCGCATTTGTCAGCCCGCCAAATGCAGTCTGGTCGTCGGTGACCTGATGCAAGACATATCCGTCCGCACCAAGGCCAAAGACGTCTCGATCAAACATCACTGCGATGTGGTTGTAGTCACCCATGCTGATGGCGTGAAAAGCCTCCTGTTTTCTCACCGGTAGCGGCGGGTCAAACGCAATCGCTTGATTGGCCAGGACACCGGTTGAGACAGTGATGATCACCGCTTTTGCGTGAATCGTGCCCTTGTTGGTTTCGACGTTCACACCAGGCCCTTGCCAACGAATTTGGGTTGCAGATGTGTTGAGGTGTATCGGCAATGTCGCGGCATGTTCTGTCACAAGGGTGCCAAAGCCTTCTGCAACGTAAGCGTCGGAGCTATCGGCAGAATGAGACCAGTCCACACAAGAAAAGCGATGCATGTCTTTTCCCATGTCCCAAGGCCCGATCATGAAGTTCGCGGTATGTGACCAAGGTTCAGCAGTCGGCACAGCAGCGGATAGAGCGATGTCATGCCCGGCACACCCAGCAACACGAATTGAGGCTGCCGCTTTCTCATACGCCTGCCATAGCTGTGTTTCTTCGCTTTTCGATGCGATGCCGCGATTGGTCAGCACGAGGTATTTTTGCGGTGCGTCGTAGACTTGATAAAAACGGTCTTTTGCAAACTTGACGTATGGATTGCGCATTCCGTGCTGCAACCAATGGGCCCCTCGGTCAAACGGGACGCCGAAGGTGTCTGTCTCAGTGTAGGCTCGGCCGCCAGGGCGAGACGCTGCCTCGATATGTACATATGAAATACCTGATGCGTGCAGGTGGTGTGCTGCAGCAATTCCCGCTGCGCCAGCGCCCACAACAACGATGTCTGGGTTGGTTGCTTTTGCGTGTTTGCGTGGAGCATTCGGCAGTTTTCCAGTCCTTGGGTAGATGAAACGCATGGGTGCTCCTCGCATCGGTTCTACGGCGTAGAGTTTACATGGTCTACGCCGTAGAGTATTTCAAGATTGTTGAGAAGGAATTGCATGGCGAAGATCAAAAAACTGACACGCGAGCAGATCGTTCAAGTCGCGATGGAGATGTTTGACAGTGAGGGTGACGCGGGGTTCAGCATGCGCAAGCTGGCTGGCAAATTGGGCGTCGATCCGATGGCGATCTACCATCATCACGCAAACCGCAATGCACTGATCAGCGAAGTAGTTCAGGCCTATTTATCACAGCGTCGTATTCCAACACGCTCGGGCGATTGGCGGGTAGACATCCGTGAGCTTTGTCAAAGCTTGCGTGGACTGGCCAAAAGCCATCCTAACATCTTTCGATTGTATCAGGCCCACGACACATGGGTGCCGGAAGAAAGTCGGATATCAGAGGCTTTTCATACCATCTTGTTGGATGCCGGTTTCGAAAGCCAAACGGTGGTGCGCGGTGTCCGCTTGCTGTCGAATTATACAGAGTCGTTTGCTGTCGATGAACTTGCCGGTTGGTACAAACCTCTTGATGACAGCGACCGGGCGCAGCTGGTGCAGACAGTGTCGGCGGACACACATCCCGCCATGACGCGATTGATGGATGACATCGGCACCGCTGATGCCGAGGCCGACTTTGCTTTTGGTTTGGACGTGATTGTTCGTGGACTTGAGGCTGAACTTGTAGGCGACTGATCTATCCATGATGTGCACAGAATGAATTGGATTTGATCACGCATTGGATTCCCGAGAAGGGCGTTACCAGTTTCGGCCTCACATTAAACAGTAAGAGGCTTTGCAGGTCCTATACCTGCGGGTCATCTATGGAGCACCCACACTCAATTGATTGACGCGTCGGCTTGTGACCAAAGACATGCGGTTAAACTGCAGCGGTGAATCCAGAAGCGGTCAAAGCCGATAATGATCTCCGTCATCCACTTACCGTACAGGCAAGCTTGTCCGGGCGCGCTGCAGAGCAAAGCATGTGCAAGCACTGGCATGCATCAAACTCCATAGGTGTCTTTCAAGGTGAATGCTTGATGGCTGCACTCGCAGATGCTGTGCCATGAGACGTCTTCGCTCTTGATTTGGTGCGTTTGTATTGTGTCGGCGTCATGCCCGTCTCTCGTTTAAAAGCTGTGTAGAAGGAAGAGCGTGAATTGAAGCCTACCTCATAGGCGATTGCTAAAACCGTCGACGCGCCCACTTCGACCAGCGGAATGGCTTCCTTGACCCGCCAACCATTCACAAACTCAAAAAACGACTGTTCGAGATGTTGGTTCAGGGTTTGGGACACGTAGTTGAGCGATACTCCGATTTGCGCCGACAAACTGCTGAGCGTGAGGTTTGGATCGCGGTATAGGACGTCTTTTTCCATTGCGTGGACAAGTTTACGGGCAATACGCTCGGCTTGATCCGGACCCAGAGCGCTCTTTTCGTATTTTCCTCGTACTCGTTCTTCGAGGACGTCTAACTCCGCCGCGACGCTCTCAATCTCTTTCGACGGCCTGAGCCCCCAAAGAGCAAGCGCGGCGACAACCACCAGAACCCACAAGCTGTCAAACAACGGACCGATCGGATCCTGCGATCCAACGACCCTGAGCAGTTCTCCGATTAGGTTCTGCAAGACGTAGGTGCCCATGGCTGTTGCGAGCACCACAATCCAGCGCAATTCAAGCCCATCGGTGCTTGAAAAGTGTTGTTTGAGTACTGCCAGATGTCTCATTTGGGTCTGGATGACCCAGACCACATAGAGCGCCCATTGGACAACAAGTGCGATCGTCAAAAGAGTGAAGCTGACGTTCAAGAATTTGAGCCCGGGCGGCGGTGCCAATACCGACGCACCAGTATACCAAAGCTCTCGTGTTTCATCCGGCAGCGCCATCGCGGCCATCGCAATCAAAACCGCCATCATTGGCAGCGCAAAGTGCATCATGCTCAGACGTTTGTCGTCAGATCGGTTCTCGCTCAGCGTCAATTCGCGCACATAGAGTAAGAAAGCTGGACCCAGGCAGAAATTGGCGATTACGCTCAGCATTGTGACACCATCGCGAAGTCTTTGGGAGACGTCGCTTGCAAGTACGCCGAAGAGAGTATCCAACTCACTGAACGCAAAAATCGCAAAAAAGACTGCCAGAATAGCCCGCGATGACGCTGTCCATCTTTGCGACCAACTGACCACTGATGCCAAAACGGCAATTGCAAATGAGGCAGAGACAGCAGCAATCAGCACTCGGTCAAGATCAAAGGTCATGAGGTGGTTGGGTCGCCAGTCAATTGATCAGAATGATCCACTTACTACCGCCATGGCTGCTATTGCTCAACGCATGTACAACGGTGCCCTGTCCGCGCCGACCGGTTCGGACAAAGATCGGCGCCATTCTGACGATTGGACCGAGCAGGCATGTCAATAAAGGAAACGAAGCTGCATATCTCTGCAGCAAGTCTCTTAAAGGAATGCCGAAAATGCCATCTAACTCAGGCCCGGTCACCAATCCGGTTGGCATGCTCAACGTGACGACCGATCCGATTGCATGCTTGGATACCGTCTGGCTGCACGGTGCGGGGTTGTCTGGCGATACGTGGCACGCCATCACGAAGACCTACTCCAAAGCCATAACGCCAGACCTTCCTGGCCACGGGATCAGCCCGCTGTCGCAGCCATATCGGGTTGAAGCATATGCTGAACGTCTCGTGGGGTGCGTGCCAGATGAGGCTGTTCTCATTGGTCATTCGCTTGGCGGAATGATTGCGCTTGAACTTGCGGCCCGTTTGCAGGATCGCATCAAGGCGTTGATTTTGATCGAAGCTGTTCCAACGGTCCAAGATCGTCTTGTGGGACGAGTGTCGGCGACTTTGGCCGCAGCCCTGTTTCGCTCTATTCCGACATCGTGCCTGGCGAAGTTGTCGGGACTAGGCGAAAGCACCGCAACCAAGGCCGAGCTTCAGCGACAGATGGCGCGAATGGACCGGTCGCAGATCTCTGCGGCGCTAGAGGCTGCATCACATTATGATGGGCGACCACGGCTGGCTATGATCACGGTTCCGACGCTGATCATCGTCGGCAAGCGAAACTTGGCGACACATCACGGGGCGGAACTCATGGAGCAACGGATCCCGGATGCTGAGTTTTTGAAGCTGCCGGGCGGTCACATGTTGCATACTGATAACCCTGTGCAACTCAAAAGATGCATCGGCACGTTCTTGCACCGGAGGGTTTTGGCTCGCCATTGAGGAAATCCAAGGGTGAGGGCCGCCGACATTCGACGACCTAGTTCGCCTCGTCAAAGCCCGGTCAGCTTTTGCCATGGATGGCATGGTCCGCGTCAAGAACGCGTTGCATTTGGCCGTTTTGGTTCGTGACACCGGCGCGCACCCTTCCAGATACCAGATCGGCAATCATTGCAGAGTCAAAGCCTTCGTTGCGACCGTCGTGTCCGATGGTCTTTCCAGGTTCGACAAATACCCCGTGCGCGACGCGCGGAGTCACTGGCGTGATCATCTGTCTTGCCAGGTGGGCGGGCAGAATTGCTGCGCTGTCCCCATTGAGCGAGATAAGGATCGAGCGCAAGATCCTTACCAGATCGGTTGCGCTGGCCCATAGTCCAGCTGCTGCGCTTTCTGGATGTCGAACAAAGCCTCCCGCGATTGGCGTGCCATCCTCTAGATACCCGTTGGCATGGCTGGAGCGCGGCTCCAATTCGAACGTCGCCGCAGTTGCGCCGATTGGGTTCAGGACATGCTCAGCGGCATATTGGCGAAAACTCTCACCCGTAACGTCTTCGATGAGGCACTGGAGGATAGTGGTCCCGCCACCACTGTATTCGAAACGTTTGAACAAGCGCCTTTGTTTTCGAATGGCTGGTGATGTTGCCGGATGTTGCCCGTTCAGAATATCGACAACACCGGGGATTTCATCGTCCGCGCCATACCCCATAAACCCATGAACATTTGTGCCAGCCGTGTGTGATAGAAGGTCTGCGATGGTTGTCCTGTCGCTGCGGGGGCCCGTCAGTTGCCATCGTTTGAGATACGCGTTGACCGGGGCGTGGAGCTCGAAATAGCCATCCCGGATAAGCGTGAAAACAGCCAGGGCAGTCACTGTCTTTGAACACGACGCGACCTGAAATAGAGTTTGATCATTGACCGGAACGCCCGGTGCCGCCATCCCTCCACGCGCGAGCCGGAGTCCATCGCTCGTTAGGTCTGCAATCTGCCACCCCAACTGGTCTTCTTCGTTTGCCAAACAAGCTGGTGCCAAGGCTGCCGTCAGTGAGGCTAGCCCGACCAAAGTAAAGGCTCTTCGATCCATAAGATGTCTCATCGTTGTCTAGGTTTTGGGACGTCCAACACTTGTGAAGGACGCTCCAGCAGTACGAGCTTTGCCTTGAGAAGCGCGCCTGATCCTATAGGGACGTAACAGTTGATCCTGAGATTTTTGGACGAGCTTGAGATGAGCTTAAGCCTCGACTTCAAGTCACTGGTGGAAACTCGCAAGTACCACGTGCCCGCGTAGATGTGTGCTATGCCCCCCGGCGCCAATGGCCGGGGGAGGGGCTTTTGAACCGGTCCAAAATGAGCGCCTTTTATAGGCCAAGACCGGATGAAATTGCATCTATCAGTTTCACGTGCACTCCGGCGCGATCTGTGCCTTCCGGGTCAGTACAGATCGGGTCGTCCTGTCCCTCTTCTAGCAATGCAGCGGCACCAGGTTTGCAGGTGCCGAGAAACGTGAAGTGGTTGGCGGGTGCAATCTCAATGTAGGATGCATCGGGCAGCCTGTTTGCCAGATTGTTGCCGTTTGATCCGACGTCTGCAGCAGAGAGCCTGTCTGCATCACCGAGGTTGATAAGTGTTATGCCGGCCAAGGCGTTTTGAAAGGTATCTGGATCCGCAGAGCCCCCAAAACGAGGATCAATAGTCACGGCGCTTGAAATGCGCGGATCGCGGGCATCCGCCTCAAAACCTGGATAGTCCGCGAATCGAACATCACCCAGGCGAAAGAACACGCAATCCGCAGCTTCGGGACCCGCTTCACAGTTCGCGTCTTGAACCGCACCATCGAAGCGGACACCGGCCAGCCCGAGTGCCGTTGCACCGCCCAGAGAGAATCCGACAACTCCGATCCGATCTTGATCGATGAATGGCGCGAATGCCGGATCGGCAAGGATCATATCTAGTGCAGCAGTGAGGTCATTCGCGCGGGCCTTCAGATCAACCGAGCGACGAGGAGAACTGTCGCCGCTGGTTGAGCCCGGGTGATTTACCGCGAGAACCATTGCCCCGTTTGCAACAAGACCACTCGTCAGCCATCCTAAACTATCGGCATTGCCGCCTGACCCATGCGACAGAAGAACAAGCGGGTGCTGACCGTCTGCAATGCCGGGGCCAATGAACGCAAAAGTCGGGTCGAAGATGGGGCCATCACCGACCGGAGCACGGTAAGTGCGGTTCGCCGCAGGATACCAGATCGAGGCAGCAATGGGCCGCGCGCGGTGGTCGGCTGACAGATCGAACCGGTCATAGCCCGGCAACATATCGGCAGCGGCGGGAACCGGCGAAGACAAAGCAAGCATGGCGAGAAGGGCAAGGCGTTTCATGAGAACCTCCGTTTTTGAACGCATGCCAACTGATGTGAGAAGATTTCGACGTATCGCGTCCTGTTTTCGGGATTCAGGTCGTCACAATCCGGATTTTGGACAATAGTCGGCCCATGCCCATGCTTCCGATCCCCGCCTTTGCCGCTGTTGTCCTTGCCTATCTTGCGGTGCGCACTTTTATGTCTGAGGGCAGGCCGCTGCTTATCTTTTTCCTCGCCGCCTGCGCGGTTCAATCGCTTCTGGTTGCATTGGTGTTGGCATATGGCATCTCGTGGCTAAGGCCAGTTCTACCCATAAGTGCCACGATCATACCGCCGCTGGCCTGGATTACATTTCAAGATGCGCTCATTGATCGAGTGTCGCTTCGCCGAATAGCCTTTCACGGTGCAGCCCCGGCATTTACGCTCTTCTGTCGTGTTTTCGCACCTGAGACGACGGACGTTGTCGTTCCGCTTGTCTTTGTAAGCTATGGTGCCGCGATCCTTTTTCAGCTGCGCAGTTCGACAGACATGCCCCTTGCAAGGCTGGATGCTGGCCGCGTTCCAAAGGTTCTTTGGCAGGTCTTGGGATGGGCTTTGATGGCTTCGGCTCTGAGCGATGTGTTCATCGCAGTGGCATTCATGACCGGCTACGAAAACTGGGCTGGTTGGTTGATCACATTTTCTTCTTCCTTGGTCCTTGGTCCTTGTGCTTTTGGGTTTGCTCAGTGGCAGCCCCTCTGCATCGGGCGTGGCTGGCGATGATGCTGCAACGTCGGCGCCGGCTCCAAAAGAAACGAGCAAGGAAGACATCGACATCATGGAAGCGCTGGATGCATTTTTGAAACGCGAGCCGATGCACCTTGACCCAAACCTCACCTTATCTCGGCTGGCGCGTCGACTGCATCTGCCCGAAAAGCGCCTGTCCACGGCTGTCAATCGGGCTACTGGGGCCAATGTCTCTCGTTACATCAACACGTGGCGTATCCGTCATGCCTGCCAGCTTATTGAAGGCGGTGCGACGGTAACGGACGCGATGCTCGACAGTGGGTTCAACACCAAGTCAAACTTCAACCGCGAATTTTTGCGAGAGACCGGCGTTTCACCGAGCCAATGGAAACAAGGCGCGCAAGCTTCGTCAACAGTTACGCGAATTGCTGACGCGGGCTAAGCAGTTTGACTGGGTGAACATGTAGGTGACGCCGCCACCCAACCCTTGACCGAACAGTTTCGAGCTTTCTGCGGCACCTCAGTGCAGCTGTGATGGTTTCTATAACATGCGGCTCAGCTTCTACGGTTTTTATTCGGCCGGTGGCGCGATAGAAAATGGCAACACGTCCGTATGCTTGGATCGGGCTGTGTCACGTCTCGCAGCAAGTCAGATCATATGCGGCGGGAGTTTGGTTAGGACGCCTTCGCGCGTGGGTGAGTTAATGCGCACTCATCGCGCAGGGGATCACTCACACTGCTTGCATCTCGAAGCGTACACGTCCCACTGGGATTCCCAACCGTGATACGATTGCGTCGTTGATGACGCGACCGTCCGGACCGAAGTAGATAACATCCTCAAATCCAAGCCGTGTGATTTCGTTTTCAGAACGGAAGTCGGCGACATATGAGAGGTGAATTTCGTTTCCGGTTTCGACGACCTTTGCGACACCGACAGTGTCCTCACGCCGTCCAGTCCACTTGCCAGGGCCGGCTCTGTCAAAAACCCATGTCAAACGGTTCTCTTCCCCGTCATCGTAGATGAAGTCCTCCACCACGGTCAGACGATCGCCAACCAGTTGACCGTTGAGGCGCGCTTTGAACCGCCGTTCTGTCCCCGTTAGGTCTACCCGAAAAACACCTGCCCCAATCGAACGGCCCGCGAAGGCGCGATCAAGCGTAATTGGTTCGAGGGGTTCTTTGGGGGAAGCGGGCACACGCGTACACGCGGTAAGTGCGAGCGACCCAAGCAACAGTGCGCGGCGTGTTATGGGCATTTTTTACCTGCTTGTTTGGGCACGCGCCGTAAGGGCGTGAGCAGTACGCAATTCAAGTAGCTCAATTGGACATGACTTCGACCGACTAGGTGTGCCGGAAACTCTGTAGCCAATTGGTTTGTGTTGGCGTTTGTGCACGTCAGGTTTCGCGCAGTTTCATAAGCGCTTGTTCATCCAGAGTAAGGCGCACGCCCAATTGCCCTGTTTTGCCGACCACCGGGGTTTTGGACAGTTTGACCTCAACAGCCATGATCTGTGGGAAAGACGCGCAGGCGTGGACAATGCGTGTCATCAACCGCTCTTGGGTTTCATAGTGACCGTCCCGTGCCAGTCGATCAATCTCGGCGATGAGCGGGTCATAGTCAAAGACGCTTTCCATGTCGTCGCTGTCTATTAGGACAAAGCGCGCATCGATCGTCAGTCGCAGATCAAGGATGTGTGCGTCGGGTACAACGTCTTCTGGGCCGTACGTCCCGATATCTGTTGTGAGCTTCAGCCCAGAGAGTTCGATTTGGCTTTGCCCGACCACGTCTATCTCGTTGCAAATTTCATTGGTGTGGCAGACGTCAGTCGAATTCATCAACGCTCTCTTGGTCAGCCAAACGCACCAATTCGTCTGTGAGCCTGTTCTTGTACCGCCGTTGTCTGCGGCGCGCCTTGGCCCCGGTCGCCCGCCAGTCTGCACGCTTGTCGTGCACAATCTCTTCGAGATCATCGACTGTCTCAACCTTGGCGGCGTCTTTTGGCGACGTGCGTTTTGGCATGTGGTGACCACGCTTTGAAGGTGTTGCAGACCGAGTATCGCTGACTTGCTTTTGGGACGTTTGGGGCGCCGGACTGTCTGTCATTGGTTGGCGCCCCGACCGTTGTAAGTCTTCGGCACAGGCACGCGATGCATGTGCCTTTGTCAGTATTCGTTAATTTTGGTTTTGAGCCTCAGCCCAGTGCCCGCTATTTGCACAAAGCGTTGATGGTTTGTGCGAAGGATCGTCTTTCAGTTTTTCGCTGGCGCGTGCGGCGATGTAGGCAAACACGGTAACAAAGCCGAGCGTGCCGAACGCGAGAACAGACATCAATTCACCCATTTCAAACTCCATTATTGCCTTTGTTTTCGATACGCCCCGAGCTGCGTCACAGATCGAAATTATCCAGCAATTTCAGAAGTATGCGGATGTACACCGCAATTAGCCTCGTCAATTCAGCGCGTTAGCGGAGGTGTGTCAAGCTGTCGCATCATCAGTGAAACAGGGCGACAACAGCGGCGAAATACAGCCCAAGACCAATCCAGCCAAAGCTGGCAGCCAGAAGCGCAAGCGAAAACAGTACTGCAATCGTCAGCACCATCTCGGCATAGCTGCGGTGTTTGGGTTGTGTCTCCAAACGGTGCAATTCTGCCTTCACATCCCGCCGCAAGACGCGCGATGAGATGTAAGATGTCACAATAAAACAGGTCTTCTGCAGCGTGTTGATATGTGGCCGGGGTGACTTCATACAGATGGACTATCAGCCATTTTGCGCAGCTCCAACGCGACAGTTTTTCTGAGGTGTCTGATTGTGTGACCGGACATGGGCTGCTGCTTATTGGTCTAGCTGCGTGACCTCGCATTACGAGGATACCCGTCGGTTTCAGCAAGGTCTCGGGCATCTGCGCCAGACTGTCGCTCTCTCGCGTTCGTGAGCGGAATGTGACTGACGTGGCCTTAGCTCGTGGGTCAGTCAAAAGATGAGGTAATGAAATGAAAAAGTTTCTAATGTCGACAGTCTTGCTGGTGAGTTCTGCCGCCTACGCTGCTGCGGATATCATCGAAGTCGAAATGCTGAACCGCAATGAAGCGGGTGATCGGATGGTGTTCAGTCAAGAGCTGATCCGCGCCGAAGTCGGTGACACAATCCGTTTCATTCCAACCGACAATTCGCACAATGCGCAGTCGGTGCGAGATGCGCTGCCCGAAGGCCAAGAGGCTTTCAGAGGTCGGCTGAATGAGGCGGTTGATTACGTGGTCACGGAAGCGGGACTGACTGCTGTCGTGTGTCTGCCACACCAAAGCATGGGTATGGTCGCGCTCGTCGTCGTAGGAGATGACGTCAGCAATGCGGAGCAAATCCTAGACGCGCGCATTCCAGGTAGGGGTGGCGACAAGATCGAAGCCTTGGTCGAAGAAGCGCGGGCGCTGGTGGCAGAACCCGTGAACGAAGCTGATCAAAATAGCTGATCTCAAAAATCTACGGGGCGGGCCAACCTGATTGGCCTGCCCCAGTTCTTGGTGTTAACAAACGCACGGCGACCGGCCCATATTGAACTAGAAAACGCACGGGCACGACTTTCTTGTCAGCCCGCATCCTCAATTTTTGAAAATTTGGCAGCGTACATGTAAAAGACATGTGCGCACGTAATAAACAGCAACCGTCTGACACTCTGACGAGGTTCGCTGTTTTTCACACCGTGATTTCCGTGCCCCAGTAAAGCAACTACGCGTTGTTGGTTTTGCGGGGCCGTTCCAACCAGGCGACAAGCCTTAAACTTGACGCCCAGCTGGTCGGGTAGGGTGTCTCGGGCGCGTGCCCGAAACAGTCATATATCTTGATACGTTCAACTACCAAGCGCGACGCGCACGAGTAGCGCAATCGGGGCGGTGAATGCGAAGAGAACACAGAAGTTGCGCGCAACAAGCACAGCGCGTGGTTCCTTGGACTTTTCGTGAAATCCACCAGCCGCAGCGGACGCAGTGAGTGCAACAGCATAGCTCACTTGTTCTTTTGCACGATCGCGCCGCTTTAGGTCAGCCACTGCCCACTGATAGCGTGCTTCAAGTTCTTCAAGTCTTTGGCCTTGTTCGAATTCTCGTGTGGTATCTTTCATTGATTGCCTCTCGGATTGTTCGAAAGGTTAGCTAGTGGGGACCCTCACAGGGTCGATGCCAAGACAGCGCAAATCGCGCGTGTGCGTCATTTTGGCCAAGTCATTAACGCATGTGGATGATCAACTGTCCGAAATCGGAAGGTCGCCTTGATGCACTATGGCGCGCGCTTCGACGCGTACTCCGTCGACCACATAAAATGAGTGGTCATTGCTGCTCAGCGTGACAACGATCTCGCGCTGCCCGGGCGCAAGCTCCGTCAGATGGTGATAGGGCCCATACAGTCGGGCGGCTTTTTGACCATCAACGTAGAGATGCGCATGGCCGGTGTTGGGGACGTTTTCCTGATTCACCAAATCTGGTGCGAAGGTAAAATTCTCTGTGCTTAGACGGATGTTCCACCCACCCATCGGGTCTTTTTCGATTTGCATGTCGACCTGCGGTGCCCCGACACGTGGCACCTCAATCGATCCATGGACGTGGTCTTGCATGGCCGCTTCGTCAGACATAACGGTGTCCGCTGGTGGCATGTCACGGAACGCTGGCGCGACCAAGACGCCGAACAGCATAGACCCGATGCTTAAGTAAATAAGGTAGGGCAGGCGGAGTGCGAAGTTAGACATCGGCAGGTACGCTCACTGTTTTGGTTGCGTTGTTCACGCGTCTTTGTGGAAGGAAGTTCGTGACCTTCAAGCGCTGACCCGCGCCGAGAAGAAGCAGGATGAGAGCAACTCCGATGACAGGCATGTGGCCTATGAATTCGACCATAGCCGCTTCGTTCTCACCCTGAATGAGGAAGAGGACGTTCGACGAGAAAAGGACGATAGAAAAGGCGAGAACATTCAAACGGGTGGTCGTTCCAAGAACGAGGATGATCCCGAACACGACCTCTATGACGCCCGCCGACAGTGCAAAAAGGCGGTCGGTGAAGAATTCCAATCCAAGCGCTTGCATGAAGTTCCAGCGATACTGCGCAAGAAAGCTTTCCGCCATCATTGCGCCAAAGAGCTTTTCCGAAAAGCCAAGCGTGATCAACGAAATCCCGGTCAAGATACGCAACAGGTCAACAGAGTAAGGTTTGAACCGCTCTCGTAACTCTGCAGTTGGCAGGTTGTTGATGAGCAAGAAGACCGCAATTGCGACCATGATCAGGTATTCGAAGGCGGCCAACAGGCCGAACTTGATCGCAAGGCCAAGATGAAGAAGGATCATCAGGATCGCGGCGTGCCTGACAAAGCGGTTGGCAATGAGCAGAATGCCGATCCCTGCTTGCAGGAATAATAGTACCATGCCGAACGTGCCAAAAGCGATCAGATGAGGTGCAACGACCGCGCCTTCATACGCTGTTAAGAGCATGGACATCCCCGTGAAGACACGCAGGATTTCGATAAAATCGTGCCGCGTCTTGGTGTCCACAATACGTACGTTAGGCAGGCGCATATCGAGCGCAATCGAAACGCTGATCAGCGCGAGAGCGACTGCCATCCAAACCAGCACTGCGGTATCAGTGATGCTGTAGGGCTCGAAAGTTTCGACAGTGGCTGAGGCATCTACAAACCAACGGACATGGGCTTGAACCCCCGTCGACGCCACAAACACGAAAGTCATTCCTATCAAGAGCGTGAGCGCTGGGCGACAGCGCTTTACAAGGTTTGAATTCTTCATTTCATACCCGTCTTGTTTTGGCAGTTCAGGTGCAGCCAGCCGCCGCATCACGACGATAAGCTAGTGTTTTTGCCCAATTCGGCGAATTCTGATGACTGAGAGCAGGCGGGGCGAGAGAGCTACATAAGCGCATGGGTTTGCCTGTGCTTTGTGGGCTTAAGGGCCGCGCACAGGACGCTGCCACCGTTTGCAGTGCTCGGCATTGGAAGTAGCGGCAACCTGCGACTGAACTCACCGGGCGATCTTCGCGTCAGCCGACTTAAGGCGGGGAGTGTGATTGACGTCGTTTGTTTTCACATGACTTCACGACAGCGCGAGAACCGATGTCGTTCGCGTCGTTTGGTCGCGGACCAGGTCTTGCTTTCTCCAAAGAGTGGCTAGGTCAAAGGCCTTCTCGAAAGGTCGTGAATGACCTGCACACGACGAAATGCTGACGAAAACGCGAAATGAAAGGACAAGACATGCCAACAGATACTGACATGACAAGCGGCTCTGCACGCTGGCAGGACACTGCGCTCTCGATCTTTAATCGCGCGAAAGCCAATGGAACCGTTCCTGGGTTTTCTTGGACAGACCGGTTTGCGCATTGGGCTATCCGCATCCCTTTGGCAGGATTGCTCATGTACTACGGGCTTCAGAAATTCCCCGGCGCCTTGGTCGCGCCTGGTGACTACGGTGTCCCTGCGGTGCTGTACATTCTCGCCGCGTTTGCCGAAGTGTTAGGTGCTGTTGCTCTGATTATTGGTGGTATCATTGAAACGTGGCGGCCGACATTGGGCAAAGTTCGATTGGCTGGCGATGTATTGACGCGCGGTGCCGGATTTGCAGGGGTTGCGGCCGTCACTGGCGTGATCGCTTTCTTCTACTGGGGTGCACTGACCATTGCTGATCTGCAAGCCATGGCGCTTGGTCTGTCTGCGTTTTTCCTGTTGCGCGGCAACAAATACGGGAACAAGCGAGCCGCATCGTAATACGGGCGGCAGATGCGCATGACGGAGGCGGACTTTGCTGGTTCCATTGTCTTTGCAACCGAAACCAGTGAAGGCGTTTCTGTCTGCATGCGTTTTCTTTGAAGTTGTCGCGTTGGCGGGCCTGTTCATGGGAATGGGCGCCGCACCGCGCAACTTTCTGATCGCCATTGGTGGTTTTTGGCCTGATCTGTTGAAGGGCGCACTTCCCGCTTTTCCAGGTCAACCGATCCTTATGTTCGCCACGACAGCTGTCTTGCATGGCGGTCCCCTGCACTTGTTTATGAATATGGTTGGGCTGTTGTGGCTAGGGCCACTTATCGTTAACCGCGTTGGGGGTGCGGGATTTTGGCCTATCGCCGGTCTTTCTGCGCTTGGAGCAGGATGCTTGTTCGCTTTGTTCGCAGATGCCGGCGTGCCATCGGTTGGGGCGTCAGGCGTACTCTTTGGCTTTTTGGGAACAGTTGCTGTCTGGGAGGTTTTTGATCGTCACGCGGCGGGCGAAAGTCTTAGCCCTCTTGTCCAACAGGGGGGTGTTCTGCTGGTGATCAACGTCACACTGGTTGTCGCCAACCCGAACACCATTGCCTGGGAGGCCCATTTGGGAGGCTTTATCGCTGGTGTCTTATGCGGTCTGATCACTTGGCGAGGTCATAATACGCGAGGTTGGATTTAGCGCGCATCGCAACGACGCGACACAAGAGTATTAGATAAGAGTCACAGCACTGTGCGTGTATCTCATGTTGCCATGCTCATAGAGCCTGCGCACAAATTCAACGCGTCAAGAGGGTTGAACCAGTCAAGTTATTTGAAGCGACTGGATGAAAATGCGAGGCTGTTTCGACACACTAACACAGGCCTCACTCAAACCTAGAAGTAGTACCTATGATATATTTAGGTAGAGCGATCCTGTATGAATATGACATCGCTAGGCTTTGACTACAGCATCGTTGCTTTGACGCGAGTTGTTTCGCAATGGTGCTCTTGCTAGGGTGTGTCGCTATTACTCAAGTAGAACATACGATATACATAATTGGAGAAAATTCATGCCAGATAGAATAGAATCTTATAAACCATTGCTATTTGAGAAAGATGTACGCCGGATTATCCCTTGGTGGGAGCCAAATGTTATATTTGATGTTGGTGCAAATATTGGCCAAACAGCATTTGAATTAAGTCACGCCTTCCCCAAGGCTAAGATTCATTCATTTGAACCAGTTCCTAAAACATATGATGAGTTGAGTAAGCGTACTGCAGAGTTGCCTGGAATAAGCGTGCATCAATATGCACTTGGCGATCAGTCAGGTACCGTATCGATGTTGGCAAATGGAACAAGTAAACGTAACAAAGTTCTACCAGATACTTCTGACTGTCGTCACTCAGCAGAGGTGTATGCATATACTGGCTTTGAGATAATGAAAATTTTATCGATTGAAAAGCTGAGTTTTTTGAAAATTGATGCGGAGGGGTATGACATGAAAGTTCTATTAGGTTTTCGAAAATGCCTTAAAGACGTTGATTTCGTTCAAGTGGAAGCTGCTATGAATGATTACAATACCACACATATTCAGTTTAGAGTATTTGACGAGTTTTTTCGCAAGAATGATTTTCTGCTCTTCAAAATTTATGATCAAGTATTTGAGTTTGCGAACGGACGCCAACCAGCCTTGAGACGTGCCAATCCCGTCTTCATTCGCAAGGATTTGTGTAATCTGGAAGGCGTTAGCTAACTTTTTCAATCTGTAATAGTACAAACAGCGTGTCTATCGGGGGGCAAGTAGCACCTAAATTGTAAAGCGATTAGTTGACTGACTTATGCTGTCAAAGAGAATCGAGTAAATTGCGTTTATGGATAGACATCATTGTTGTTCGGAAGTGTGATTATACCGTTGGGATCATCATTTGGTCCACCGCTCAATACGTCGGTTGTGCCACCTGACCCACTGGTTGGCGTGGTTTCCGCCAATGGTGAGCCACCAAGCAAATCGACCACAAACGGAATGCAGTCGTCATCGGGGTCATTCTCGAGTAGTTGCTCAAGTACAGTCTGGAGTTCCATCCTGTCTAACTCGGAGTAGTACGCACATCGATGAACAACGCTGGCCAGGTCGTCTCCCACGAATGTACCAGCGGCTACATGTCCACCGCTTGCTTTGAGGGCCACTGCGAGCGCCAAAAGCAGCTTACCAGAGTTTTTCACGGTTTGGACCCTCATCACATACGGAACGATCTACACATCATGCCAAGAGCTGCATGATCTTTAATCTTTTTCCAATTTTCTGCCATATTTGCAACAAGTTATGCATAACGCTCGCACAGTATCTAGAAATCCGAGCCTCGATCAATGGTTCTAGCTTTTTGCTGTCCACATATTGTATGTATCTTTAAATAGAGTACTCAATGTTGAGATTTGGATGAGTTGGTGTTTTGATCGTCCTACGCTCGCCACTGCAGTGACTGTTCAGCAAGTCGCACTATCGACGCGAGAATTTTGTGATTGTGACAGTTTTGGAAACGAATGCAGCAAGCGGCTGATGATTCGATTAGCGGGCTGAACGCCCTCTTGAAAGAATTCGATATGCTATGATGTAAGCCGTGCAGTCCAAACTAGGTTCGGCTGCAGAACTGTTCGATGTCACAGCGGTGGCTCACAGCGGATTTCTTTCTACCATCACAATATCTCGTGGATTGTTCAACCAAGTCATAGACTGCAGCGATGTGTCCTAACGCAAAGAGATTAAATTCTAGCGATCAAAAGCCTTCAATCCTTGTGAGTAGGCCAAAGATTTGCCCCATGCGAGCCTAAATTGCGCTGCAATCAACAATTAATACCGTTCAGACTGATTGTTGCTCCAAAGGGCTTTGAAATGTTTCACACGTTCCGAAGAATTGCGTTAATCGCATTCCTTTCACTTTCTACTGGTCTGATACCGATTGTGAGTCAAGCCGAGTCTCGGATCACTCCAGTTGCGTATGTGGCACCTATTTCAGTTAGAAATGACTTTGGCGGTAGTGTCGTTCAATATGCCCAAACAGTTAATAGGATCCGCCGCCGCGGTGCAGTGGTAGAAATCTCAGGCAGATGTGACTCCGCATGCACACTGTATCTAGCCCTTTCACCGTCTCAGCTATGCGTTCATTCAGGAGCTTCTTTTGGATTTCATCGAGCATTTGGGAGCAACCGTTCCATGAACGAATGGGGCACGCAATATCTTTATAAATCCTATCCTCGATGGATACGATACTGGATTGATATCAACGGTGGGCTAACCAATAAAGTAAAGCGAATGAGCTTTTCTCAGGCTTCGCGTTTCATCTCCACATGCGAGTCAAGGGTTTTTGCATCGCGTTGAACTTGATACAGTGATTGCATTGTAATTACTTCTCATAATGGATCCGACAAGGTTCCTACATCTTCGGCAGCACTTTGGGCTAGATAAACATAACTGAGTGATTGAAGACTTTACTGCTACGTATAATAAGTGTTTACACGAAAAAATGCAATTTACACTTAATCGCCAAGATATCCATATCCAAATTGTTTCAACACTTGTTTAGCTCTATCATCGGCAACACGTGACCTAGCAATGTAGCGAAGCTTCTGTTCCATTCGACCTTTCCGAAGTTGGAGGTTTTCGCCGTGATTCACGCAGTAGATTGCAGATGCAAATGGGACATGACGAAGAAAGAGGCCAAATGCAGCCATTGAGTGGACATGTGTTTTGTGCCTGCCGCGATTAAGAAGCACAGTGAGAAAGCGATTATCATCACGGGTATCCATACGAATTGCTGCGCTTGATCCGCACCTAAGATAGAACGGGCAAGTAGAGTTACTTATAGATTTGGAAAATCCGTGATAGCCGAGTTCTCGCGAGATTTCATTCATCATGTAACCGCGAGTTAAAACATAACCACTCTGATCTCCGCGCAAGATCATATAATTTACTAATTCGGGATGCAGAAGATCATCGGCATCAAGCATAAAGAAGTATCCGTCCTCCCCTTTTTCATCGATTAAGCGTTGGATCATCTGCCTTACTTTTGGAGGTTTGTCTGACAAATCGTTAATAGAATGTGGCAAATTGAAGTTTAGGTATTCCACACGGGGATCCAAGTCGACTGCGTCAGGCCTTGTTTGACCGCAAATGATAGCGCGCCAAGCTGGTGAAGTCTGGTTAATCAGTGATCTTATTGTTCGCCTAAGCAAAAACTGGACGTTATCCCAGTTATCTGCGCGATTGCTACAGATCAGAGGAATTGCAAAATGCATACGAGCTTGCCGAGCAAGAGGTGTAAGACTATGCGCCTTTGCCCACTGCAAACCGATCTTGCGTGTCTCCGGAAGAGCAAGATGAGATCTTCCAAGGCGCAAGCACGAGTGTGTTGTCTCGGTCAACAAGTGTCATTCCTTTTCATTTGTGAAGCCGGTTGTCTTTTAGCTCCTGTTCACACTACCGCTCACTATGGCAATGTTTTGGTCGCGAGGTTGTGGCACACATTGTCCGCGCCTTTGGTCGTGACTGCCGTGCTACATAACTTGAAAAAGAACCGGCGTCGATTGACGACCGAGGTGAGGGCGTTCCATGATCAACGACTCCTAGGATGGGTTTTCGAGTGAGTGTCGACGTAATCATTTTACTGGATGCGACGAACAACGTTGAGATCGCATTCAGAGCTACCAAAGAGGCGGCCCTTCTTAACCAATGTGGGATGCGTGTGGGGTTTTTGCACACGTCCCTAGGTTCTGGCGGTGCGATTTTGCCGGATATATCATCATGTTTACGCAGCGGTGAAGCACGGCTCATTGGTCGAGGCGAAAGTGTTCACGCACGTATGATGATTGTACATGTGGCAGACAAAGTGTCTGCGGCAATTCCCGAGCTTCAAAATGTGTCTGCGTCAAAGGTTGTACTCGTTCATCATGCGATGCCGAAGTTATCACAGGTTGCGTTTTGGAACATGTTCGCTGTTGGACCCGTTTCTTGGGTCCCGACAAATAGATGGGTTCGGGATGCACTGCTGAGGCTTGATATGCCGGTTCACATCGAGTCCGAAGACTGGCGACCCGTCAGTGAAATAGTTCCGAGAGCGCCACGATTTGATGACGTCACACGTCCTCGATTTGTTGCTCACATCAGTAGCGGAGCTTCGGAGCATTGGCCAAAAGATGCTAAAACTCTGTTAGCAACGCATGGCCTGCCTGATGGCTTTTCGGGCGTTTTTGTAGGTGATCAGACAGAAGACTCCATGCGAAGTACCCTGCAATCCAATGGATGGCACAACTTCAAAGAAAGCGATTGCTCTGTCACGAGGCTCCTCTCGCAGATTGATGTTTTGTTGTACCTACCGGATGCGCCTCCGAACCACCTTCCCGATTCGATTATTTCGGCGGCTATGGCGTCTGCACGCGTCGTCATTTTGCCGGAATTTCTTCGGCGTCATTATGGTGACGGGGCCTTCTATCCACGCGATGGCAGGGTAACTGACATAATGCAGAGGCTCGCTCCCCTTGCAGGACAAAAAACTGCTGAAACGGAAGAGCACCGTCACCGGCTCGATCGAGCTGTTCGTGAAACCTCGTACTACTTCCCAGAAAAACCACAGCTTGATCGTTTGTCCCGCCTTCTTTCAAAGTTTCCGGATGACGCTCTAAATTTGGAGCGTAAAAAAAAGCGCAAATCGCGCAAACGCAAGCAATGCATTTTTTTGACTTCAAGCGATGTTGGATTAGGACATCTTTCCCGCTCACTGGCCATCGCGCGTCGTATGGATTCACGGATCGAACCAATATTTTTAACCATGACGACCAACACGAATCTTATTAATCGTTTCGGATTTCATGCAGAGTATGTTCCGTCGCAGGCGGCAACCCCCACAACTTTCGCTTATTGGGATCAATGGTTTCGCATCGAACTTGCCGATAAACTGGAGCGATACGAAGCAGACCTTCTAGTTTATGATGGAAATGTGCCTTCAGACGGCATCATTCAGGCTGGCTTTAGTCAAACGAATTGTATGATGAGTTGGGTCCGCCGTGGAATGTACTCAGCTGCTTCCACATCTACATACATCGATAACTCAAAATTTTTTGATCTAATCCTCGAGCCGGGCGAGTTGGCAACGTCGATGGACAACGGATTAACCGTGAAACGTAGAAGCGAAGTAAGGGCAGTGGATCCGGTACTCTTGTTGGACCCAAATGAGCTTTTGTCTCGCCAGTCGGCGCAGGCTGAACTTGGTCTAGAACCCGATAAACTTGCAGTACTTATACAGATAGGATTGGGAAGCAATAGGAATCTTCCAAAACTTACTGCCAACATCGTAAAACATTTACAAGTGCTACCTAATGCTCAAGTTGTGATTACCGAAGCTGAGAACACTGCCACGCCGTTGCCGCCATGGCGCGGAGTGAAGTATCTTGATGGCATGCCAATTTCTAAGTATCTCAATGCATTTGATTTCACCATTGCGTCCGCTGGCTATAATACATTTCACGAGGTCATCAACTATGGAGTTCCTACAATTTTCTTTCCCAATGATGCCCAAGGAATGGATGATCAGACAGCCAGGTCGGCATTTGCGCAAGACATTGGTGCCGGTTTTCATATAACAGATGCGGATATTTCACTTCTCCCCATAGCCATAAAAGCTCTGTCCTCACAGAGTATTAGGATTGGTATGCGCCAATGCGCACTGACGAATGCATCAAAAAACGGTGCTGACGATGCAGCTACAACTCTTGCGTCTTTAGTAGGTTTAAAATGAGTAATAAGGGTAAGAAAAATGGTTCGACATCCACACGAAAGGATGCCGCCAACGCGATCAATACCCGCAGCACACTGGTCACTTTATTCGATGAGTTTGCCGATACACTTGGCTCGAAAGAACGCGTAAGAGTATCGTGGCCGTCAGATCGTATCGCAAAACTGACAAAAAAAATATTACCAAAGGAGCAATTTGAAGGTACTAAAGTCAATTGGTATACGACACCGAAAAATGCTCTTGTTCCAAACATGGGGTTTTCGTCTCTCGGCCAATCTGCCTCGGCAAAACATACCATGGTGGTTGCTGCATTTGGGCGACAAGATTTTGATCTGCAGGAAGCATTTGATTATCTGCTAGCACGCGATGCTAAAATATCTTCCTCTATTCCGGTATTTTTGCTTGATGAGCCTGCGCCTAAAGCTCTCATAAAAGCTGGAGTAACTTATGAAGTTTTTGATAAAGAAGTGTACTGTGGTCCTGATCAACATCATGCTTTTAAGATGCACTTCGAGTTTCTTTGGCAAAAATGGTGTGGTCGGTTCCTGGTAGATTTGAGTCAAAAAGACTTTCTTGAAAGACGAATAGGAAATATCACTAGATATGTTGAACCTTTACAGCTGCATATAAAGCTTAAGCGAGCTGTCAGATATGAAACTCAACCACTTACTCTTCCATGTGATGTACACGAGTTGCGGGCGAAGTATCAAATTGATGGATTAGACAAAAACGCAGATTCTTTCTTTTTATGCCGCATCCTCGGCAATGATCTCCCACCGCGTCACTGTAAAGGCCAAACTGAGCAAAATTTAAGATTCATATTGACCCATGAACACGAGTTTGAAAATTGCCAGAAGCATTGGATTTTGAATAGGATTTGTGACCCTTTGGCAGAGGAGAGCCTTATTGCACTTCTAGACGAGTATGGACAGTCCTATCACAGGCTTCCCTTTGATCTAAATGAGTATGGAAACACTACAGATTGGGACGTTGAGAGTTTTTCAGACCCCTTGTTCTTTTTGTCAGGTTTGTTTCATCAACTCGATCCTTTGGCAAAGGACAGAGCTGAAAACTTTTCGCGTCGACATAAGAACAGATATGCTATTAATAATAACGGCGCACGTAATTTTGCACTCGCTTTAGGGCGTGAGAGGGCAAAATGGGCCTTGCCATGGGATGGGAATTGTTTTCTGACCAAGGAGGCATGGAAAGAGATTAGTAAGACAATCACTGAAGTACCGTTTTATAAGTATTTTACGGTGCCCATGTCGAGGATAACAGATAACAATCTTCTTCTAGAGAATGGATATAAACCTCCTGCCGAAGAAGAACCCCAAGTTGTCTTTCGATTTGACGCAGCCGAGTCATTCGATCCTAACACTCATTATGGGCGCCGACCCAAGGTCGAGTTGTTTTATCGGCTAGGAGTGCGAGGCCAGTGGTCGGCCTGGTCAGATGACGTTTGGGACTTGCCGAGGCCAAGTCTATCAGAAGACTCCGGGAGTGGCGGTCAAGCAGGTTGGGTTGCGCGGCTTAACTCTGGTGCCACGCATCTCGAAGACTCAGCTTCATTGCGCGAACGAGGCGTGGCACGTAGTGGCGGTGTAAATGCCTTGATAGATGGCCTTGATGAGCAGTATCGTCGGGTACACTATGACCGACAGAGACTTCTGTTTTATGATGAACACGTAGTCGCGAGCCTCTCGGAAAGTAAGCAAACTTCTAAACAAAAAGCAATTTTTGATAGGCTTGTGCGGGAGGCAGAGCTCGCTTTACAAAGAGGTCCGTATAGCGTTGCCGACAAACTTGAAACAGCACCGTCTGGTTCAAAACTAGATTACTTTCATCCTGCACCGTATTGGTGGCCGAACCCCAATACCGCAACAGGCATTCCGTATGTAAATCGAGATGGCAAGCGTCTACCTGGTACAAGACTATACGAAAAATCGAGCGAACGTTTCGATCGTACTCGACTTCAGCGTATGTTTGACGATGCAACCGTTCTTGCTTTGGCGTGGTTAGCAACCAAAAGAACGCAATACGCCGTACACAGCGCGAAACTCATTCGGGCTTGGTTCTTGGACCCTGAAACTCGTATGGCACCTCACCTAAGGTTTGCCCAACCACGTTCTAGAACCATCGACGAGGAAGGGTCGAAGAGCGGTCTTATTGAATTTAAAGACCTATATTTCTTGCTGGATGCCGTGCGTATTTGTGAGAATGCGGGCACATTTACTTCAGACGATACTAGAGAGCTGATGCAGTGGCTCAGCGAGTACAAAGATTGGTTTCAAAATTCAAAACAAGGGGTCGGTGAACGAGTTTCAGATAACAATCATGGCACTTGCTATGATCTGCAACTTTTTTCAATTGCAGCATATCTTGGAGATATAGCTCTACTGAATGAGATTCTTCGTGATAGTCGCGAGAGGATACTTGCGCAATTTACAACAATGGGGGAACAACCACATGAATTATCGCGAACGCAAACAGCCCATTACTGCGCATTCAATCTTCAGAGCTGGATCAATTTGGCAGATGGCGCTGCTTCTGTTGGTGACAATCTATGGCAATTTGAATCTTCGGATGGCCGTGGTATAGCTAAAGGCTTGGCATGGTTTTTTCAAGAATTCTCCACAAAGAATTGGTGCTATCAACAAGTTGAACCATTCGATACGCGTCGTTTTGTTCCTTTGTTGAGTGCGGCTCATGGCCTGTGTTCAGGAAGAAATTTGTTGTCATCCACTTTGACAACAGTTGACGAATGCTTATTTTATCCACATGACGGGATAAAACCTTTTTGGATGCTTGGCCATCCGATGGTTGGTAATCGGGGAAATCTCAACCTCGATTATCTCAAAACCCAAATTGCCCGACTTGAGCTTAGGCTGTCCGACATACGTTCGAAACCTGACCGCCAAAAGCCAAATTCCAAGGTGATGGATAAGAAATTGCGTTCTGGATATTCCAGGCTTGCTACGGCTGATATTCAACAGACTCTGGAAAATCCAAAAGTTGATTTTAACGCTAAGGCGAATTTGGAGAGAATACTGCTTCGCCATAAGCATCAAGCTAATGATGTCAGCTATGTACAAAAAGTCGTAGCTAATTGGAGCGATGGCTTAAAGGATTTGGATAAAGAGCGGTTACTGCTCTTTCATTCGGTTCGTAAGGGTGAAGACGATCAAGGCCTTCTTGGAAAATCCGGGAAGGAGCTCTACTATAACGTCTATGCGGATCTTGATCTTTTATTGCCACATGTGAATGATTGCGGCCCCTTATTTTACAAAGTATCTGTGTCGCAAGCCTCTCTCGATTTGTTAAATCGTGCTTATCATCTTCATGGATTTGCACCGGTAGCGCTTAAAAATGACAAAGACTTGTTTGTCTTTGAAGGTTTGTCTGACTTTCGGGAACAAGGAATATTATCGGGAAAAAATTGCCACTTCATGAATGAAACGCGTTCGCTTGTTTCTATTATCATCGTGTTTGACGGTGATATGGCGGGGCTCGAACGAACTCTGGTAAGCCTCTGTAATCAGACTTATGGTTCTTTTGAGGTAATTTTGGTTAACACATGCTTCAAAGATAGTCAGAAACTCATCGAGTTTGTTGCTCAGTGGGAAGATCTCAAGCTCAAGCATGTCAACTTATTGGGGGATCGGACACGCGGACAAGCCATTAATGCAGGGTTCGAGAAATCGAATGGAGAATTCGTTTGTGTTGCGCGTGTTGGGGAAGTTTGGCACCCGCAAAAGCTTGATAATCAAGTGAAGTCGCTTGTTCTTGAAGACGGTGTATGCAGCATTCCACTTTGTGCAGCGCTCTCAACTAATGGTTTGTTTCAGCTTCGGTGGTCCCCTAAATTAGGTTATGTGTTTCATGACGATGCTGCTGTGCTGTGTGAACGAAAGGCAGTTATCGAATTGGAAGGCTGGGATGACTCTATAAGTGATCCGCATAATCTTTTCATGCATCGACTGGTTTCTGTTTATGGAAGAGATCAAATTATATTATCAAACACGCATGTTCCCTTAGTTTTCCATATGTTTGATGAATCTCCGCAGACCCATGAGAGGTTCCCGTATGGAAAGGCGCGTGATGAATTTCGCTTGCTCGACCACCGGATTACCCGCTGCAAAGAAAAGCAAATAAACGATCAGGTCGTTAATCCAAGTGATGACAAAGGGGTAGATGTCCGATCAATTCATGCGCCTTTGATAAATCGCTGCCAGTCGCGTACAATGAAACGTGTCTTCGTTGGGGATTTTTCGTGCAACGCTTTAATGATTGATCGTATAGCGGCTTTTATTTCAGATGAGTGTAAGACATCTGCTGACCTTAGTTTATCAGCAATTTTTCATTGGCCAATTTATTCCACGTGCGGCGATAAAATGAGTTCGGAAGTTATGGATTTAGTTGCAGACAATAAAGTCTATCAAATCAGTGCTTATGAGCATAGTTTTGAGATTGATCGGCTGGTGCTTTGCTCACCCTATTGTGTTTGGTGGGAACCGGAAGGGCGTCCTGATCTTCGTCCCCAAAAACTTGAAGTGTTACATGGATCGGCATTGAGTGCAGGAGAGAAAGAGCAAATAGATCATCGACATTTACCAGAAAGTGGCCACATGCAGGAGATTTTTGGAGTGAATCCCATTTGGCGTAGCTTGGACTAATTGTGTGTTGTGGGGTGAAGATGGTTTTGGGCATAGTGCGAACGAGTTGTTGTCTTGCGTCTGACGCACGTTTTAATTCTTTCCGATTGGTGCACGACTGTAGCTTGAAAAGTGTATTAGCGCGGATTTATTATTTGACGATGTGCGTGTCCTCGAAAGTTTGACCGTTCGTATCCGTTACGACCAATGAAATCTCAAGGATGCCAGCAGTTTCGAGGCTTATCCGCGATACCGCTAGCGGGCCGAGTACATTGTCCGTGGTTGATGGTATTTTACCTCCTTGTCGGCTAATTGAAGTGCCACTAGGACCTTGTTTTTTTGCTTCTAAAGTATATGACCCGCTGACATTTTCTTCGAATTTCGAATAGACCTCAATCGTCACGAGGTTTCCGGCCCTTGATACTTCAAGCCAGCCTTTTTTATCTTCACTCTGTTCAGCACCAATGGGGGAAGCGAGAGTGGCTAAAAGCATTAACAGAGCTTGCTTTTTCATGTATTCACCTTTCATTTTGCTCTCAAAAGACAATTACACTAGTCATCCAGTCGAACAAAAGCGCCATCGTCTTGGATTTTTACGTTGTCTTGTTTTTCAAGTGATGTGCCATAATGCTCATTAATGCAGTTTTCTTCGCCTGCATTTGTTGGGTCGGCGCTAAGTCTCGTACAACCCACCGCAAGCGGGGTTAATGTGTTCGTGTCCGTCGAATGATCATTTTGTTGTTCAGCTGTGAGATCAGAACTATCGGCGTCTTTCTCAACATCATTAGTTTTAAAGTCTACCAGTGGGGGATGTGGCGATGGTGTGCGTTTGTCGGAAGTGGCAAGTGTTTGCCGTTTTGTTTCGTCATTTGCCAGTTCATCATAGCGACTCTCTGGTGTTGGCGATGATACAAGCCTGTCAGTGCTATCTGATGCAACGGGACTTTCGAAGTCACTTTCTATGGTGTCTTGTTCGTTTGGCGCTATTACCAATTGTTCTATTATAGCTGGATTAGTATTTTTTGTGGTTTCTTGTTGGGCTGAAATTACCGCCGGTACTGTGGATAAGAATATGCTTGCTGATAAGAATGTTTGCCTAAACAACAACATTGCCTTAGTTGCCGCTTTGTGTAATTTCGACGCTCATCCCGCCACTTTGCCGAACGATTATTGGGTTGGCCCGTGTTTGAAACTGCTTGAGTGCCGCTGAATTGTCGTTGCCAAATTGATCCAATTCCATGAGGTTACTTTGTCCGTCTTGTAGCAGATCAGCAAAATTGTTGTCTCCGTTCTGACGGAGTGTCATTGTGTTGTCGCTGCCGACTTGTGTTTGGAAGGCAGTGTTCCCGAAGCCTATTTGTTCCAACAGGACTTGGTTTCCGTTCAATGTTCCAGCCTCAGACGCGGACTGACTCACACTGAACGTATTGATTGTACCTGTAATCAGGACGTCGGCGCTATTATCGGAGCCTTCTTGTATGACATCGCCTTGATTGTTGACGCCGCTGAGGCGAACAAAAGCACTTTGTTCTTCACCTCGTTGCGCGATGATCAACACGCTGCTGTTACTTTCGCCGGTGACTTCGGCGATATTGTCGGTACCAATCTGTTCTATCGAGACTTCGCCGCTTAGGGGCGGTATTTGTGTGCCCACGCTTGGGATCTCTGTAATCTGGTCCGGGTTGTCTTGTGCAACGGCCCATGACGGGGCTGTTAAAATTATGGCTGTCGCAAACGAAAACACTTTTAACATGATCATGGTCCGCTTCATTTGGAGTCGCTAGGCCTATTTTAGGCCTAGCGACGTGAGTATAGCACAATTCGAGCGATTACTGCATCACAGTTGACGTATTCAACACACCACTCTGAGAGACAGTTGAAAAGTTCCCAGAGGTGGCTGTTTGCATGACCGTTGCGGTGTTTCCAACTGGGCCTACGACGCTTGGCCCGGTCTGGAAGATCTCGCTGGTGTTATCTTCCATGCCTTGGGTCAGGGTCGCGGTGTTCAACAAGCCGTCCTGTTCGATAAGGCTGAAGCCACCATTTCCTGTTTGCAAGACTGTGGCCAAATGCCCGCCGAGCGGCTTTTGCGAGATCGTGCTGAAGTTGTCGTCGCCATTCTGTGTGACTGACGCCGTCGTGCCGTCTGGAACGATCGGGAGGTCCCCGTTGCTGGATGTTTGGAAGACCTCGCTTTCGTTGTCATTGCCCGTCTGGCTTACAACGGCTGAATTGCCAAAGAATGGAGTGCCACCCGACTGAACGATAACGGAGCTGTTGTCATTTCCTGTCTGAGTGTTCGATGCGAAACCAGATTCTCCACCTTGTGCAATGGATGAGTCATTGCCTATGCCATCTTGGAGAATGTTAGCAATATTATCGTTATCATTCGCGGAAAGCGCAGGACCGAAGATGGTGGAGCCAGTTCCAGTGCCTTGCAAAATTGCCGCGGAGTTATCGTCACCGGTCTGAGTGATGCCAGCAAGATTGTTGTCGCCACCGTTGGAGCCGACGACTTGTGCCGTGCTAGCGGTGTTGCCATTCCCGAGTTGATTAATTGAGGATTCGCTGTTCGTGATATCGCCAGGAGTCGTCGGTCTCACAATAGTTCCAAAAAAAGTCGGGAAAACGAGATCATCGGACGCGCCGGGGCCTTGAAGCGCGACCGCTTGGTTGCCGGCACCATCTTGATTGATGTTTGCGAGGTTTCCGCCTTGGATTGAATCCTGGACAATCGTTGCAAAGTTTTCTGCCCCGCTGGTCCCGTTGTTCTGTGTGATGTTCGCTTCTTGAACATTGGAGCCTTCCAACTGACGGATGATGGCATTGTTTGTACCGGATCCGCCGCCGTCAGACTGTAAGACTGACGCAAGGTCATTGTCGCCTGTCTGCTCAATCAGGGATGTTCCGCCGTTGCCGCCGGTTTGGTCCACATCCGCGAAGTTTCCAAGGCCAATCTGATCGATTGTGCTGTCATTCGCGAATGCAGGTAGGGCAAGAGCTAGGCTGATCGCTGATGTAAAGAGTAGATGTTTCATCTTATTCATCCTGTTCGAAAATTTGTTGTCCGCCCCGTGCAAAACTTGCGCGGGGCGGTTGCGAATTTACTGGCTCACAGTGGCAGAGTTGCCGGTGCCGGATTGGGTGATTGTTGAGGTATTGCCGCTCGTTACGACCTGACTGACCATGGCTGTGTTACCGGCGCCCAATCCCGACTGCGTGATCGAACTCGTATTGTTATTGCTCGACTGCAGCACGGTCGCCATCTGGTTGTCGTCAGATTGCATGATTGTGCTCAAGTTCATGTCGCCATCCTGTGTCACCATCGCCATCTGGTCGTCGCCGGATTGCGAGATGATGTTCTCGTTTCCAAGACCTGACTGGAGCAATGTCGCACTTGCATCGCGACCGTCAGACTGAGTGATTGTGCTCAAACCGTCGACACCGGATTGGGTCACCATCGCCATCGAACTTGTGTTCGTCTGGGTGATGAAACTCGAGTTGTTGTCGTTGCTTTGAATCACAGTCGCAGTCGACTCTCGGCTCTGCGCTCCTTGCGTCACCTCGGAGAATTGACTTGTGCCCGACTGGTTCACAGTGGCCGTGACCGTCCGAGCGACTTGATCAACGATGCTTTCGTTGTCGTCGCCGTTCTGGATCACATCTGCTGTCATCTCACTCGCAGCGGCCTGACGAACATCAGAAATGTTGCCAACGCCGTTCTGAGTTACGTTGACCAACGCCGCTGAACCACGCTGACGCACCGTCGAAAGGTTTTCATCACCTGTTTGAGCCACGTTCACATCGCTGAACGGGTTTGCATCTTGTGCAAACACGTTTTGCGTAATGTCAGACACGTTGGCATTACCTGTCTGATCGTTACGTGCTGTTACCCCAGAACCTAACCCGTCGTTGGGCGGCTGGTTGGGGTTGCCCGATTGCGTGATGGTTGAGATGTTTTCGACGCCATTTTGGACAATACGACCGTTTAGCGTGAAACCAGATGGAATGCCGTCAGGCGGAACTTGCGCAGTCCCGTTCGAGTTTTGGCTGATGCTGGCAACGTTGCTGCCTTCACCTGGATCTGTGCTATTCTGTTCAATCCGTGCTCGGGTGTTGTCTCCGATTTGCGAGATCTGTGCGACGTTAGATGGCGTCGAAAAGCTAACAGAGCCCGGAAGTGGATTCTCTGTTTGCGTGACCTCTGCAAGGTTGTCGTTGCCGTCTTGGCTGATGTCTGAGTTGCCTTCGACACCACCAGTTTGATCGACGGTCGCTGTATTCAATCCGCCGATTTGTGAGATCAGGCTATCATTGGCCATGGCTGCTGCTGATGTGCTGATTATTAGTGTTAACGCGGATACGCTTGTAATCAGTGTCTTTTTCACAGGTTTTCCTCCCAAGGAAAATATGCGGAGACAATTCGGTGAGGTTGCCCTCACCGATTGTCACAACATGAACATTAAATTTATTGGTTGACGGTCGACGTGTTGCCTGCGCCAGCTTGTGTGATCACGGATGTGTTGTTTCCGGTCACAGTCTGCATGACGGTTGCCACGTTCATCGACACCGCAGGCGTGCCAGTATCGCCGCCTTGTGTGATTTCAGAGAAGTTGCCGTCTGTGGACTGTGTGACCTCCGCCATTTGCTGGCGTGCAGGAACTGTCGATGTTTGCGTAATGATGCTTGTGTTGTCATTGCCGCTTTGAAGAACAAGTCCAGCAACTGACGAATTCACAGAACCGGATTGCGTGATTTCGGACGAGTTGTTGTTCCCGGATTGCTCGACGTCTGCCGTACCAAAGCTTGCGCTCTGAGTGATCGTGCTAAAGTTGCCGATACCACTCTGTAGAACATCCGCGTTGTTATCGGCACCAATTTGCGAGATTGCTGAAGTGTTGCCTTCCATCGACTGCGTCACATTGGCGGTGTTCAGATTGCCCTTTTGTTCGATTGTCGAAATGTGGTCGAGACCGTCTTGTGTCACCGTCGCTACTTGACCACTGCGATCCAGTGGATCTACATCGCGGCCTTGCTCAATGCTTGAGAAGTTGTTGGCACCGGACTGGGCCACATCAGCTTCGGTTATGTTCACACCGTCCGAAAACTGAGTGATCTCAGACTCGTTGCCTGGAGACTCGAACGGGTCGCCGGTCTGGTTCACGGTCGCAACTGCGCCCTCGCCGTCTTGCAGCACGGTTGATGTGTTCGCTGCTGTATTGAAGTTGGGAATTCCTTGCGGCGGAGCATCCGTTTGCGTAACGGTCACGGTATTGCCTTCACCAATCTGTTCGATCGAAGAAACGCCTTCGTTGCCAGCCGTTTGATCGACAGTCGCCGAATGAAGAGCTCCAATTTGACTGATGGAACTGTCGTTTGCAATTGCCTGACCGGCAAGAATCAGCGCAAACACAGATGCTGTTGAAAACAGGTGCTTTGACATGAGGTAAACCTCCTCTATATGCACCAGAAGCACTCTGGTGCATGGTTAGTAGCCGCCCGAAAGCGACCTCTGATCAAGGCGTGGCGTTGCAGGTGTCCAGCCAGGTGAACGCCGCGCCCACATGTATCCGCCACCCCATGGGGTGAAACGAAATTTCGTACTGCTCGGATTTTGTTGTTTGTGAACGGTTAATCCGTTCATCAATTAATTAGGACGTCTTTCCGTCGCCCATTTTTTGGTCGCTAACCTCGGAGCGATCAAGACGACCGTCCTCCTCCAAATACTGGTTGACCAAATTTCTACCAACATGAGGGTTTTTAAATCCCCACAACTCTCTATTAGCCATCTCCATAATCAGGGAGTAAACGGCTTTCTCAATTGCTTTAGTAAGAGCTATAAGACCTGGCTCGTTATTTGTAATTCCAGCCTCAAGCTCCAATATCTCGTCGGTTTCAATATACCGAAAAACGTTTGTCCCAACACTTGTTGAGAGAATTGACTTTTGCACAACCACAGATGCCAACACTTCACCAGTCTTTACGCTTACTGCGCGCAAATTCACGCTCATGGAGTCTCGCCGGTATTCTGTTCGAGCACCAACACCTAGTAGCGCTGCGCCAGCGCCGCCTGTCACCACATTTGAATCGTATCCGACGACACCGCCTTCAACGATTGTGCCTGCAAACAGCATGGGTGGCAGAGCATTGGGATTTACTTGCTCCTCTCCCAAGTAAATCTGCCGCATTTCCTGGATAATACGTCGCTCTTGCAGAAGGTTATTAAGATTGCTTCTCTCAACAACGCGGAACCAATCACCTCTTCCAGTGTCACGCAAAGCTTTGATCAACACTGAGCCACCGCCTTGTGACACGGCTTTTGATAAAGTCTGAAATCCTTCGGATGGCTTAAACTGACCTGTAAGGTCTTCGAATTCATAAACAGCAACGTCGATGCGGCTTTTTGGGTCCGGCATATCGAGCAATGATGTTCGCGTGCTCGTTACCGCGGGGATGATAGGCTCTTCGGCGGAATATGACAACTCTGCGCAGCCAGAAACGGCGAATAACGCTGCCAAAAAACACGCTCGGCCAAACAAGCTCTTTATAGCTCTTGAATTCACTGTGCTGCCCCCCATCAACACAACTAATTTCCCGCTAAAACATCTTGCACAACTGGCAAAACAATTTCTGTGTCAGAACCATCAAGCAAATTGGTGATGACGACACGAATGCTATCAAGGGACCTTTCGTAAAAGATCTCTTGATCCCCAATTGTGATGGTATCGGTGTCGCCCGGCTGAGCACCAGTAATTACTTCCGTCAATCCGGAAGACAGCGACGACAGCAGGCGGCTTTGCAACTGGCGAACAAACAAATCAGATTGCGAAGATGAACTTGATGCGCTGGATGATCCATCATCGGTAAATTGGTTCTGGATTTCGGCCAGCGCAAGTAGATGGCTCGAGTTGAATGAGTTGCCGCCCAGGGACGGGCTGATGAATTGAAAGGTTAAGTCTTGAGCAAGGCCGGCAGAGCCAACCGCCACGGCGCTGCAAAATGCAGCAACTCCGGCCGCTACCCTAACTCGTCGAATGGTACTTTGCTGCTTACCAGTCACTTTGCCCGATACCCCTAAAAAACACATACAATCGAGTTTGTTTACCAAATCTTAGTAACTTCGTACGTCATGATTCGGTCGATTGCAACATCCTCATGCCACGGACACCATCAAGAATGTGCAAAAAATTTGACCGGGGCGGTCGTTTTGAACGAAAAACACTGTTTCTTGAGCTAAGACACTGGCAGGCACTATTTTCAATTCCTTGTTTTGTCGTCAGTTTTCGGTGTCAATGTGTAACTTTGTCGTTTTGAAAGCACTGCCTGTAGTGCAAGAATTCGTCCGTGAATGCGTCAAAAATAGTCAAATAATGTGCTCACATCTACGTTTCAAAAGATGACAGTTTTTATGTCCTCATGGTGTAAGCACACGATTTGATCGTAGCGTGATCTGAACTTAGGTGTGTATAGCCCGTGCCGCTGCACCCGCGCCACATGAAGGATCGTGTAATTGTAGATCATTCGTTCGCTTAACCATCGATTGTCATGTTGGCTTGATTATTGCCGTTACAGGCAAATTTTTTTGTTTGATGGCAGGTATACGAGCACTGATCTTTTCATCATCTCGTGACGATTTTCGTGAAATTGCAACATGCGTCGTACAAAATATTGCGCTCAATCGTTAGGTTTGTTGTTGAAGAAGGCTTTTAATGCTTTCTCTAATGCATTGGTATCACACATCCGCCATTGTCGTTAATTGCGCAGGCGCTGAAATTCTTCTGGAAACCCGAGGCGATAAACGTTCGGATATCAATAGTGCGAGCGGATGGCCGCTGAGGCGTGTCCGCTTTAGCATTTGCCTTGCGGTGCATAAACGCCGAAACGCGTTCATCTGAAGGTCGAAGCGCTTCTTCCATTGTGACGTTTTTTGAATTGATGGATGAAAGGTGTGACCAATCCCGTTTGTCGGCACAACGAAGTCTCGGAAAGCACCTCGATAGGTTTGCCGCGTGTCACATGCTCGTTTCAACCACCTCATCGGTAGACTTAGGCGTGAGTTCTGCAACTAGGCTTTTTGCACCACGTAGCGTCACAAAAGCAGAAAGTAACGAAATTTACTTAGCGGGCGGGTAGTCCGAGTGCGTGTGGCACTGAAACCTGTTGAGCTCATTGGCGCTCGCTTACACCGAACAATCCCTTGCATGCATTGATTTCGTCGTGCCGCTAGCGCGCTAGCTTTTGGGCGAAATTTGGTGTGCCCCTGTGATCCATGTGGTAATCTCAAGAATAAATGTGAGCTTTAGAGCGCCATTACCTCCGTCCACTAATATCATTCTGAGTCACTGTGTTTGGCTCAAGTCAACTCGTACGCCAAAAGTTTTGGAACAGCACTGGCACACGTCGACGAGACTGGCGATGCGGTCCAAAGTGATTACCGGCAGGCCTTTGCCGTGTGTCCTTTCAATTGGCTTACTATGTTTAGTATAAAACGGTCTTTCTTATCGATCGTTTTTTTGTTTAGCACTAGAGTGACTGATGGGTATGGCGTTCGTCAACGCCCACGTTTTCTTTGAATACGCGGATATCGTCGAAGAGTGCGAGGTAAAGCAGATCAACTGCAACATCCGTGCTGTCTTCGATACACTTTTTCAAGAATCTAGCGCGCCATTCTAAATCTAGATTGAGAGCGAATAGATCGGCAATATGCGATGCTTTATTTGAAGGCTGAATAGTCGGCAAATCTAGCCTCTATTTCAAACTCAAATTTGCAGTCGTAGCATGTGTAGGCAACATGAGTTGCAAGCATCGCATCCTAGAGAGTTCATGACGATCTGGTGTGATCTAACGGCAGCGTGCACAAATTGCCACCTACCAATAAACGCTGCTTTGTTGCATTGCCTCGCAGTCGTCCAAGTTTAACGGTTCTTTTTTCGATACCAATCCACGGCCTGTGGTTCGATGCGAGCAACAAAAGGGTCTTTGCCATCGATATATGCGTCCCAAGTCGGCGCAGCGCCCGACGTGAGGTGTTCCTTCAGCGCTGAATATTCCTTTGCTACCGTGGGATGCGAAATCAGGTAATCTCTGAACGCGAGGTGGCGCTCTGCGTGTTTTGAGCCGTCTTCAAATACATGCAAGTGATGGGTCCGGGTTCCGCTGTCATTCATCTTTCTGAAGTACCGCCTCCCCTCGATCCCGTAGGCTCCCATGGCCTCATATCCCAGGTCTTCAAGAGCATGAGTGTTTGCGTCCGCATTAGAGAGACGCGACACCGTGCCAAGCAGGTCAATTATGGGTTTGGCGAGAATGCCCGGGATCGCAGTGCTGCCGATGTGGTGGAGTTGGATTTGCGTCTTTTCGAACGCATGTTCGATCGCCTTGGCTTCGTCTTGGAACGCCAGCTTCCAACGCGGATCGTGAGGGACAACAAAGGTAGTCATAGCCGTGTATGGCGCCAGTTGGTCATGAATAGCAAACAACAAGAAGCCGCGCAGGCCACCCTCGACTGGTTGACGTTCGAGCTGTCGGCCCGAGGCCGTGTCACCTATGTGTAGACGTGCGGGGTGCAAGCCTTTGACTGTTGAGGCGATAGGCGCAGTATTCATTGGCTGCCGATGAAGTCCGCTCGCCGTTCGAGAAGTGCTGCACTGAGGTAGTCCACGAGCAAGCGTGCCCGCTTCACGCGTCTCAGGTTGCCATGCAACAATATCCAGGTCGATCGCCTCTGGTCGACGTCAGTCCCCGGCACGCGTTGCAACTCTGGGAAGATAGATTGAACCCAGTTGGCAATAAAAGTCATGCCAGCGCCCGCGCGGGCCAAGTGTAGATGCATCTGTGGATCGGCAACGGTATGCCTGACCTGGGCTTTGCTGAATGGCGTGGCATCGATCATCGCCTGCAACTCTGGCACGTCGCCATAGCCGATCCATGTCAGACCGGCCCCCTTTGGTCCAGCTTTTGGCAACGTGTTGTCGATATAGTCGCGAGACGCAAAAACACCGAGCGATAGCGGGAAGAGCTTTCGACCGACAGCATCTTCATCGACTTCAACAACATGGCGAACCGAGATGTCGGTTTCATCCTTGGAAATGGAATCGATGAAATAGGACAGCTTCAACTCGATTTCGATTTCGGGATATAGGTCCGCAAAGTCGGCTAGAACAGGCGCGAGCAAGTAGTGCGCCGTTAGCGGATCAACCGACAGACGAATGCGACCCGAGGCCTCACGATCCAGACCTTTCACAGCGCTGAAGCCTTTCAGCAGCGCAGCTTCAGCCTCCAACGCTTGCGGCAAGAGACGTCGACCTGCCGCCGTGAGTGTCAGCCCGCCCGCGTTTCGGCGGAAAAGTGTTGTTCCGAGTTGCGCCTCCAGCCCTTCGATCTGACGGCGAACGGTGGCGTGGGTGCCGTCCAATTGCGCAGCCGCGGCACGCAGAGACCCTGATCGGGCGACGGCAAGAAACGCGGGGAGTGATTTCCAGTCCATGGCGCAAGTGTAACAAAAATGAACCGATGTGGATAGGTTTAGTCACTTATTGGATCGAATTGAATCCGATATCTCTGTGTGTATTCATCAAGGAGATCATCATGAAAAACACTTTCACTGCTTGGGACGTTAGCCGGTACGGTGGCCCAGACGTGCTCAAACCCGTCTCAAAGCCTGTTCCGACGCCTTCTGCAAACGAAGTTCTTATCCGCATTCGCGCCTCTGCTGTCTCGCGTGCTGATGGCTTGATGCGGGCCGGTCATCCCAAGTTTGCGCGTCTGTTTCTAGGGCTCACGCGCCCGCGGGCCGGGCTATCGGGCACCTGTTTCTCCGGTGACGTGGTCGCGGTTGGGGACGCGGTGATAGAGTTCGCGATTGGCGATGCGGTGTTTGGCGAGGCCGGGCTGCAATTTGGGGCCAATGCCTCGCATATCTGTGTGGATGTCGGCGCCAGCCTTCTGAAAAAGCCGGAACGCGTGACGTATGAAGAGGCGGCCACGCTTTTTGACGGGGCAATGACGTCTTGGCACTTTTTGACCCGCGTCGCACGCGTTCAGCCCGGGCAACATGTGTTGATCCTTGGTGGGTCTGGAAGTTTGGGATCCGCAGCGGTTCAGTTCGGCAAAGCCCTCGGGGGCAATGTCACGGCGACTTCGAGCGCACGGAATCTGGAACTTCTTCGGTCGTTGGGCGCAGATCAGGTTGTGGACTACCACACTGAGGACCCGATACGCGCTGCCGCCTACGATGTCGTTTTTGATACACTTGGCGTTTCGTCTTTCGGTGCGGCCAAACCCGCGTTGCGTGAGGGTGGCCTCTACATTTGTCCGGTGCTCGGCCTCGCATTGCTGCGCGACATGGTCTTTACTGGAGTGCTGGGCGGTAAGAAGGCCAAGTTCGCGGCGGCAGGTATGTCAAAACCCGAGATTCATCGCGAAGAATTGTCCGAGGTTCTTGATTTGATGGAAAGCGGCCAGTTCGCGCCAGTCATGGACCGCACCTATCCGCTGGCCGATCTGGTCGAGGCGCATCGCTATGTTGAGACCGGCCGCAAACGTGGAAACGTTGTTGTGGTTTAGGGGGTGCTTGCCATCAAAGTGTTGCCGATCTCTCTCCAGTAGGTCCGTTTTTGCAGCGACTTGCTAACGCATCATACCTTTGGGGGGGGGGATTAGAGGTTGCCCTGCGCAGGCCGTTGACTTACTCCGGCTCTGCACAGGCGGCGGCTTGGGCGATTAAATGGAAACGTTACCGTTCCGTAGTTTGAGCAGGGCCTACGTCACGCTAGGCGCTGCGGCTTCCGAAGCACGTTTGGTTTGACTTTCATAACGCTCCTGAGATCGCACGAGATCCGCAAAGTGCTCCGATACGCGTTTTGATCCACGCGGCTTACCGACCATGTTCATGCCAAGGGCTGACAGGAAGAACAGGGCTGGTCCGTGCACGGCCGACGGCGTCACATATGGCAGCACCTTGAGCGCGCCGCGCCGAAAGATGTCTGGCAGGCGGGTGATCTTTGCGGGTTTGCCGAGCGCTTTGAAGGCCGCCTCGGCGAGCTCATTTTGGGTCAGAACATCGGGGCCACCCACTGGCACATAGTCACGGCCATCCCAGATCGCGCTCGCAATGACCTCTGCAAGGTCCGCGCCATCAATCGGGTTGAGTTCGAGATTGCCGGAGCCGAACAGAAAGACGCGGCCGGATTCTGCCATGTTAAGGAAGTCACCCATATCCGAGAAAAAACCCGACGGGGCAATAACGGTGGATCTGATCGGTGACGCTTGCAGACGGTCGACAAAGGCCTGTTTGGCAGCAACTAATGGGATATTTTGCATTTTATGTGCGTTCAGCACATGGACATAGGCGAACCGGTCGACTTTGGCGGCAAGCGCGTCGGTCAGAAGGTTAGCGTTGGCTTGATAGTCGACATCCCAATACGAGAGCCCGTCGCGTTGACGCGTGATCCCGAGGGTTGAGATGACCAAATCTACACCGTCCATAGCGCCGCAAAGGGTAAGCCGATCGGTCGCTTCGCCTTCAAAAAGCTCAGTAGCGTCAAGGCCGGACTTCCTCGCCGCGTCAGCATTTCGCACCAAGGCGCGCACGTGCCAACCCATGGACATGTATTGCTTTACGATAT
>ERZ1740070.77-NODE-77-length-72727-cov-6.275113_pt1 | contig 72727 bp, 67 predicted proteins | sample MGYA00581734_ERZ1740070 | MGnify/ENA primary metagenome ERZ1740070 (study PRJEB43018, sample SAMN04849744) | marine metagenome | isolation source: floating plastic debris | place: Pacific Ocean | collected 2008-09-01 | study: EMG produced TPA metagenomics assembly... | reverse complement strand
CCTGGGGATGACGCACGTTAAGAGAGTTGCCACAGCCGGTAAAGTCCATATAGTACCGGGGGTTGCGCTCTAGTAGACGATAGTAAGCTTCGTTATCAATACCCCGTAACGATAAAGTAGGGCCAAAGTGATTGCCTTCCCCCGTGTGGTTATAGACCACGTCTAAAATTACTTCGATGCCTGCCTGGTGCAGTGCTTTTACCGTGGCCTTAAACTCGTTGACCTGTTTCCCCGCATCACCCACCGCACTGTAACCGGCAAACGGTGCAAAGTAGTTAATTGAGTCGTAGCCCCAATAATTGTGAAGACCGACGCTGACTAAATGACCGGGGTAAGCATTGTAGTGATGGACTGGCAGTAGCTCAACGGCAGTTATCCCGAGGGCTTGGAGATGTTCAATCGCAGCTGGATGACCCAGACCGGCATAGGTGCCCTGTAGCTCGGCAGGAATATTGGGGTGTTTGCGGGTAAATCCCTTGACATGGACCTCATAGATGATGGTTTCATGCCAGGGGGTTTCGGGATGACGATCATCTTCCCAGTCAAAGTCTTTGTCAACGACAATCCCCCTGGGCACACAGTTCACATCATCCAGTGTGGATTTTTCTAAGTCGCGATCGCTATCGGCAAAGCGATCCATGGGGTAGGCAAAAATGGCAGGTCCAAACTGCATGTCGCCACTAATCGCCAGGGCGTAGGGGTCTAGGAGTAGCTTATCGGCATTAAATCGTTTGCCCTGTTTAGGTTTGTAAGCGCCATGGACACGATACCCGTACTGTTGCCCTGGCCCCACATCGGGCAAATATCCATGCCATACGTGGTTAGTGACCTCCAGTAGAGTAAGCCGCTGTTCATGACCCTCTGAGTCAAATAGGCACAGCTCTACAGCTGTTGCATTCTCGGAGAAAATCGCAAAATTTGTCCCCTGACCGTCCCAAGTGGCTCCCAACGGGTGGGAACGACCGGGCCATACTGTTGCTGACATGGTGGATCGTGTCAAAACTGCTCTATATAATAAGCCCCCTGGTATTTTCGCTGCCACTTTTAATCTAGAAGTCTGGGGCTGGCATCTGATAATTTCTGAGGCTATGTTGGCATTTCAGATAAATTCTGCCAAGCAGTCGACACCCCCATCAGAAGCGTTACAAGCCTCTCTATATCAAAATCTTGACTCAATTGAATCATAATTTCTTCTTAATCAAATACTTAACTTCTTTAACCTCTACCCAGTAAATTTTCGTAAGAGAAACTGGGTAAGCTGTCGAGAAACCGCCCTCTATTTTTGAAATGGACAATGATAGCCAACCTAGTTTCCGACAACATCATGACGAAGACTTAAAAGGATGTGATTCAACCGGTCGCAGTCATTGATAACAATACTGCTGCTCTAGCGATGAATTTAGTTTGAGCTTGATGTAATGCTTGGAGGTGTAGATCGATACCCAGCACTACTTCATAAACCCGATAAAAACTAGAGAAAACACCAGGTTTTACTAGTTTTTTGTGATAAAAGTCACACAGTCCTTAATGATTGATCACCCAAATTTTTATGGAAATCGGTCCACAATAGGTGAATTAATTTAGATAAGAGTCGTGAAAATCGCTAAGTCAATGCCCAAGATTTGTGCCAAACCCCTGAAACAGCAGCCGTTTCGTACCTATCGTGATCCAAAAACTGGTCGCTGGTATGTAGTTCGCAAACCGGCTTCTGTGAAATAGGGTGGCGAGACAGACCGCAGGAGTACGAAACAGATCACAGGGGAATGCAGGTTGGGTGCGACAATAGCGGGGCAAATTGTTGCTAGCTCCGTATGCGTCAGGCCTATCCCCCTATTGAACCCTATCGGCAGAGTCAGCTATCTGTCTCTTCACTTCATACGCTCTACTTTGAAGAAGTCGGGAATCCAAACGGAAAACCCGCTGTGTTTTTACACGGTGGTCCCGGTGGCGGTACGATTCCTTTTTACCGACAGTTTTTTGACCCAGAGCGATGGCGGGTTGTTCTGTTCGATCAGCGGGGTTGCGGACAAAGCACCCCCCATGCCGAACTGACTGACAACACCACATGGGACTTAGTAGATGATATTGAGCGATTGCGATCGCATCTTGACCTGGACCAATGGACCGTATTTGGCGGTAGCTGGGGCAGCACTCTAGCGCTAGCCTATGCTCAGCGTTATCCACAGCGGTGCGCCGGACTAATTTTACGCGGCATTTTTATGTTGCGCCCCAAAGAGATTCGCTGGTTTTACCAAGAGGGGGCTAGCTATATTTTCCCAGATGCTTGGGAGCACTACCTTGCCCCTATCCCTGAGGATGAGCAGCATGACTTGGTGGCAGCCTACTACCAGCGGTTGACCAGCCCTGATTTAGAGGTGCGGCAGCAGGCGGCGCGAGCGTGGGCCATTTGGGAAGCTAGCACCAGCTATTTGATTCAAAACCCACAAATTATTGAACGCTTTGGCCACGATCAGTTTGCCGATGCCTTCGCCCGGATTGAGTGCCACTACTTTATCAATGGTGGCTTTTTTAACCCACCCGATCAGCTACTGCAAAACGTCGAGACGATCCGTCATATTCCGGCCGTGATTGTACAGGGACGCTATGACGTAGTGTGCCCGATGACGTCTGCCTGGGAACTTCACCGGGCTTGGCCTGAAGCTGAACTGGTCGTGGTTCCCAGTGCAGGCCATTCTGCAACAGAGCCAGGCATTTTGAGTGCCTTAGTTGAGGCAACGGATAAATTTGTAGATATGTAGAGACATCTGTACAAATTACCAGCCAACGATGTGTCATCCAAATATAAATACGGCGATGGCAACCAGAATGATGATGGAAACCAGACTGGTGACGCGCTTGAGGGCCATCTTCAATCGATAGTGGCTTAGCGGTATTAGCTCCTGCTGCGAGCATTGGAGATCAGTATCAATCGCAGGGTCATGAATCGTCTGGGTCGCCCAGGGATCGAAACTGTACACACAGGGCTTGAGAAGAGAATCAAGCTCTCTGTCTAACCAACCGGCCGCCGCGAGTAGCTGCCTGGCTCGATAAAGTGTCGTAGGTGTGACACGAGTCGCTTTAATGACATCACTGTCTGTTGACGCACAGCTTTTAATACCTAGATGACGAAATGCGGCTCTAGGAAGAGGAAACACCAGTATGCCGTTGATATCTTCGGGAAGCCATCCCTCAGCCCACAATAACCTGGCAACATCTAATTCTGTTTTTAGCGAGAGAACGGTCATCAACCATACTGTGTAAGTGTTCCCACTGACGCTAACATAGCTATCTTTGCGGCTACTACGAGGGTTTCGTGTAATCACATAGGTTTTATTGAAGTGGCGGCCGATATGGGCAAGACTTTACAGCGATTTTATGGGGCAAAACTCTCTCTACGCAAATTGTCGCAGGCGTCTAAGCGCTATTGCAGAGGGAAATTATCTTAGAAAATAATTTCTGCATTGGAAAATCTTTTAGGAAACACGCAAAATTAGTGTGAAGGATTGGCTGATCGCCATGAATTAAAATGCTTAGTTTTGTAACAGTAAATACCGATCAGATTATTTATTTGGCACCCAAGCGTCCGCTATTTCCTCAATTTTGGCTTGCTCCAGGATGGTTAGGCTGCAGATAGCTTGGGCATTAATAACGACAGGACTATTTATTTATTATGGATAAGCATAGTTGGTACGCACGACAGCAAGCACGTTTGGCCTATCGACGGGGTTGCACACTGGCACGCCAGGGAAATCACCAAAGTGCGATCGCAACTCTTTCCAAAGCAATCACCAATCATCCCAATGCGGCGGCTGTGCATATCACTCGCGGATTGAGCTATCGAGCGCTAGGGCAATTAGACAATGCCCAGCGCGACTTCACCACCGCCATCGACTGTGCCGATAATCCAGCAGATGCTTACTTTCAGCGGGGTCAACTTTTCCACGAACAGGACAGAGCATCAGAGGCACTGAACGACTGGCAACGGGCCATCGATATCAGTCCTAACCATGCCAATGCTCACTTTCAAATCGGTATCGCCCAGAGCCAAAACGAGGAGTTTACCGCGGCCCTCGCCAGCTTTAATCGAGTACTCGAGGTGAATCCAAACCAGGCTGAAGCCTATCTAAAACGAGGCAATGTGCGTCAGCAACTCGGTGATATGGAGGGTGCGATCGCCGATTGGCAAATTGCAGTGCTCAATGATGCTTCGTTGGCTGCCCATATCCCTGCTGCTGCACAGCCAGACAGGTTAGCGCCCATTAGAGATCTGCTTCAAGCGGCCCTAAACCCTATTGAAGTAGAGGTGGAAAACTATGGCACGATCTTAAAAATCTGTCTCAGACGTCAGGTTGGCGAGGGGGTTAGCTACTTTTCGATGCCGAACCAGATTCGTGACCTGCTATTACCGCTTGAACTGTCGGAAATCACCCAGTTTAGACTGGTTGGTTATGTAGGTAATGTACGAGGGCCTGAATGGGAGAAAACCTACGACCTGTATAAATATCAGCCCTGTCCCCCTAGCCATTGGTCAACCGCGTTAGCGGCTCTCATCACATTTCCACCGCTAGGTGTGACCGCCTTACTCTATGCCAGTCAGGTGAAACGCTTCTATCGTCAAGGACAGTATCCCGATGCCCGTCGAGCATCCAAAGCCGTTAAACACCTATCCTTGGTGGGGACTGGTGCAATGTGTCTATTAGCGTCATTACCCTTGGGCTATATAGCGATCAAATCAATTCAAAACGAGCCTGAGCCGCCCGTTAGAACGGCCCGAGCCATTGACTACGATGTGATTCAGTAAATCGCCAAGGTGCTCTGACGACAGTTTTCCTGTGAGACCGACTGTCATAATAATGTCAGCAGGCCAGCCGCTGAGCGGTTGGCCCAGAGTAGCCAGTAGAAATTATCGCCAGGATGACGCATCAGCTGACCCCCCAGACGTTGCAACAAGGCGTGCAAGCGTTAGTAAAACGAGACCCAACCTTTGCAAACGTTGTCGACTCCTATGATTTGCCCCCCTTTTGGCAACGGGACGAGGGATTTCCTACACTGATCCACATTATTCTTGAGCAACAGGTTTCGTTAGCGTCTGCCCATGCGGCGTTTAAGCGCCTAAAGACCCGATGCTGTCCTCTCACACCTAAGAGCTTTCTCACACTCAGTGATGTAGAGCTAAAACAGATAGGGTTTAGCCGTCAAAAAACAAGCTACGGTCGAGGGTTAGCAAATGCAGTTTTAGATCAGACGTTAGAGTTAGACACACTGGCAACACTAAGTGATCAAGACGTGCGTGAACAGCTAACGCGCATTAAGGGAATTGGTGTGTGGACCGCCAATATTTATTTATTGATGGCACTAAAGCGCCCCGATATTTGGCCTAAAGGGGATTTAGCATTGCAGAGTGCCATCCAGCAGCTGAGGGGATATGCTCAACGACCCACATCCGATGAAGCCCAGGTAATCAGTGAAGCCTGGCGTCCTTGGCGAGCCGTAGCGGCCAGATTGCTGTGGCATTTCTACCTGAGTGAACGACGGCAGTCGTATCCCTAGTTTTTGCCGAGCCTCGGTACGATTTTAGTAGAAAGCCCTTGGCATAACGTGTTGGGGCCAGCTAAATCAGCAACGATTTTTTTAGAGACCTGTCCGGAATCAGCAAGTTTCAATGTGTTACTGACTATAGCTCCCTAAGAAGATATGGCTCGGCTTATGGGTTTAAAGCAGCCCTGGGTCATTAAAGTCAAAAGTTCTTCAAATAGGGTAGACATCTTTGTGCTACATGTGTAGCATAGTGAGTAATATAAGAAAGGCAACCGGGTCGAGTTGCTTTGGTCATGTGCGCTAGATGCATATCTAGACACCAAAACTATCACACCAGAGGTCTAAGCACTATGAAACGTTCTACAGCCATAGTCACGAAAAATTATTTACGGTTACTTGGCCGTTTGGCGTTGCTGGTTGCCCAGTATTTAGGACTGGGTGGTTTCAGTGAGCTGGCTGGTGGCATAGAGACCAAAGCAAATATTGGCGCTGGGCGCAAACTATTTGGTGGCTTGATTGTGAACGATCCCAATCGACCACGATCTGACGAATATCAACGAGGCGGGGGACACAGGCGCATAGCTGTGTTACCTAGTTAGACCTAAAACCAGTTCAGGTTTTTGGCCCCCGCTTCCGAGTCCCGGAAGCGGGGGCCATTGTTTTATCAGAAATTTTGAGGACCTTGAGGGGCTTATTCATGACATTACGACCGTATAGCAATGTATTGCCCACGTATCGACCCGTCGTCCTTTTTTCCAAGAACTACTTACCCATGGCGCGAATTAATCTAAAGCGAGCAACGGTTCTTTTAGTAACAGGTCGGGCAGAGCCTGTAGACCTGATTGGGAGAACCTGGCCAATGCGAGCGCCCAGCCTGACCCTTGAGATTCCTGAACACATTCGTCTGCGGGCTGGGAATAGCGATCGCATTTGGAAAACGCCGCCAGTCAATCGTCGCGAAGTCCTGCGACGTGATGGCCATACTTGTCAATATTGCGGTAGCCATCACCAGCTGACGCTGGATCATGTGATGCCGCGATCGCAAGGTGGTACTCACACGTGGGAAAACGTGGTGACTGCGTGCGCTCCCTGCAACTCTCGCAAAGGGTCTCATACACCTGAAGCTGCCGATATGCCGCTCAAACGACAGCCCAAAGCGCCCATGCATCCAGTGATTGCATTTGCAGAACAGTTTTGGAGAGAACACACCCGTTGATACGTTGTAAATGTATAGCAGGGCAAGATTTCTGCAAATTAATAAGGCTACTGAGGTCAAACCAAAACTCAGTCAAGCCAAAAAAATAGCCTGTGCCGCCGTCGGCATGTGACTGACCCAACCATTTATGGAGATTGTCAGCCGTGTTGAAGCTGAACTACACCGATTACGGCTTATTTCTTGAGCAGGTAACGGCATCTTTAGATGCTGTTGCCATCCAGCGAGTCATGTTAGCCGTTAACGTTGGTGAAACACTGCATCTAGAGCCCGGTCGGGCTGCCTTTTTGCTACCTGTAGAATTACCCGGTATTACTCAGCTTGAGTCTATGCTGCGAACAAACACAACAGATGCGATCGCGTTAGCACCCGTTGATGACGGGTTTGTTGAAGTAAGTCTCAAGGGTACTTGGATAGCCAATAGCGCTAATGATGAATCTGGAACTTTTATGACTGCTCTTGCACCTGAAAGTGAACTGTTGATCTATCAGCTGTGGCAAGTAACTCAGCGACAGACTGCCTATTTGATGTAGCTGCTGCTGAAAGCGCGGCGGCTGAAAGCGCTGTTGCTGAAAGCTTAGAACGCTCCCTTACTGCCTTTTACGGTAAGGGAAGCGGCGCTTTGGAAACCGCTTCTGCTCTAAAAATCCCACATTTATTACAGATGTGATGGATCTACTTCACCTGGCTAAGGGTGAAGACCTTATCTTTCGAGAATATTGCCATGTATTTTATCTCACCAATAGTTCTGATCCGGAGTCGAAAACCCTTTAAGCGTTGGCGATTTTCACAGCAAACACAGCTTCCTGACTCCCATAAGCACAATGTAACGGTCTCTCACACCAATGCCATCAATGAATTACAGAAGGTAAAACGGAATTATTTTCTAGAGCGCGGACCTTTTTTTTAGGGTTCTAGAAGATTATCAAAAAGACTGTTTGACTGCCAAGTCTTGAATGATTTGGCAGTCAAACATCCTGCCTAAAAAATCTTCTTTAGAAGACATCTAAAATCTCTTATTCTCTCTTGACGCTCTATGGCATTTTATGTAGCTTAGAAACAATTAGAGGCTTAGCCCCCATAGAAAATCAGCTCACGGGGCATCAACACAAGGTATCAAAATATGGTCGAGGAACTGTTAGTTTCTCTTTAAGGGGGACATCGTTCAGCATCTAAGATATCTGTTAAGCAAGCAGAAAATTGTTAACAGTCAATCTCCCTAGTTTTATATAGAACTCGCGGGCAAAGGACATAAGCTCTCGTAGCCCAACTGGAAGAGGCGCTGGTCTTAAAAACCAGAGGTTGTGGGCTTAGTGATGCAGAAAACTTTCATGAGACTCAAGGTGAGAAAACAGTAACCTTTGAGAACTCAATACGAGTATCCAGATAGTCTTGTTTTTTACGAGAGGCACAGGCCGGTGGCGGCTGACATCGTGGTAACGGGCTCAATGTTGGTAATGGAGATCCGAGGTAACCGAGTCGTTCGAGTTCACGCAACCCTAATTGAAGAAAGCTCAGTCCCCGTTGCGCATGCCAATCGAGAGTCGCTCGTCGCCCTTGGGTAACAACGACGACGGCAAGGACAATGGCTATGAGTGTGGCAGCGGCTAACAACATCAGTAAACATGTGAGCGCCTGCACATCCCGTAGACGGGACTCAGTGAGCCCAAAGGCTGCCGACTTGTAGTCCTTAAAATGAGGCTCAATGCCCCCAAAGCGTTGTCCATATAGGGCAAAGGTCTGTAATGACGGTGAGGTATCTGTAATCACAGCCCACGGCTCTCCAGCCATGGACACGTTTGCCGTCGCTAAATGACACTGGATATCGCCGAGAACCGTGACATCTCGAAAGAGATAGGCTTCGTCACCAGGCGGTAACAGCGTGGCGACCGATGTTGTTTGCCCCGTTGCTAAGGTCACGTTCAGGTCTGATTTCGCTCGAATCGCCCATGACCAACCGTGGTCTTGTAACCAGCGAATCAAGGCACCATGTTCAAAGCCTCGGTCGGCTAATAAGGTAACCTGGCATTGCGACGGTAAGACCGTCAGGGTTGTTTCGAGCACCGCTCGATAATCGTCATAGCCAACGGTGGCACTTCCGTGTTCCATGACCTGTTGGGCTAGAGGAATGGAACGGCCTCCCCACACAAAACAGACCTCTATTAAGCAATACTGGTCCCACAGAACACTGGTATCCAACGTCAGGATACCCGATGTGCCCGCCCAGGCTTTGAGAAATTGTTGAACCAAGGGCGCATAAAAGGTCGCTGACGTTATTTTCGGATTATGAACAAAATAGCTCAAGCGTTCCAAGTGACTACGCGCTTGGCAGGTTCGATGACTCAGGTACGTTAACCAACGGCTCAAACAACCACTTTGGGATTGTAAGATAGCCGCAACATTCTCGGCAAAGCCGTCTAAATGGCGTTTATCCTGGGGGGTAATCCATTGACTCAGTTGAGTCTTCAGTTGAGTATGGAGCAGGGGCATTGACATGTAGATGCATTGAGTTGGGGAACTTGAGCATCCCATACTATGCCCCCATTCATCTGACTCTATGAGACTCCCCGTATAGCAATAGTTTCAGGACTTTTCTGCACCACTAAGGGTTGTGGGTTCGACTCCCGCCGAGAGCACCAAATTTCTGCACCACAATTGATGGCCGACTGACATGAGCGAACATCGTCTAAGTGAAATTGTGATTGAGCGCCCCCGTGGGGGAATGCGCATTAGTGCTAAAAAGCTCAAAGGATATCGAAAAGAGTTAAATCAGATTACACGGATCGCAACTGAAGATGGATTGTTAAGGCCATATTTGATTAAACCTCGACAACAGACTAAGTGGCTATCAGACCATTTAGGTCCGTTGCGTAGGCTGTTGCGATCGCAGGTTGGTCAACCGTGGGATCAGGTTTATAGCCGTCTCTGCCGCGATCTTAACCCAAGCACCATGGCTGGTCAGCATGTGATCGACCATCTGTGGGATTTTGTAGAACGACATGTGGAATTTATTGATGGGTTACCCTATGCTAAACATGGCTATCGGTCTTGGCAAGGTGAACGTCGGTCGCTGGCAGACAGCTACGGAACAAAATTCTATGTCCATCCTGAGACAGGATTGCTGTGTGTTGTTCCACCAATGTGTCGCAGCCAGAATAGCAACTCACCCAAAAACAAGCTTACAATCAACAGGTATGAACAGTATCGTCAAATAAACAATATTTGGTATTACATCATCTTTAAGCCGATAGCTTCACCATTTGTTTGGGATGTGTTGCTCAAAGAAACTATTGATACTCAAAAGGCATTACATACCTACGGTCAAAGCCTGCATGCTGTCAAAAAACGTCAGTGTAGCAAGCGAGACCTTAAAAATGTCCGTCAGCTGTTGGCTCAAAGGGTATAGTAGGTTCTTTTTTTTGAATGTTTTCTTAGTGTCGTGAAGAATCTATAGAAAATGTAGACAAGCCATCATAGATAATGGAATGCTCTAACAAAGACCTATCTAAGAGCATTCCCATGGACCGTGAATCCTTACTAAAATTTGTGCGTTATTTGTTCTATACAGTTTTAGTAGGCGGCTTGTTTTATATACTAATTCCGATGGAACCTCCTTCACTACAGCCTGACATTATTAAAAATGTAGTGCAACAGCTCACAGTTCTAATCATTGTAGCCCTCTTTTTAGAACGTGCCTTAGAGGTCTACAAAATTTCCTATTTCTCGCTAAAAAAAGAACAGCTAGCGGCTGATGTGGAGAACTGCCAAACGACTCTCCAGGCTCTTATTGCAGCAGCAAATAATAATATCAATAGTGAAGGCATTCAAGCGGCTCGGCTGCGTTTATTGAATGCAGAAGAACGCCTGCGGGTATATATCGATAGTATGCGTCAAAGACTTTTACGGGCCGCTATTATATTTGGACTTCTCATTAGTTTAGTGGGGGTGCGGTCCCTAGAAGGAGCCTTCGTTTTTCCAGCACCCGTGTCAGTGTTAGAGATTTTCCGCTTTTATTTGTTTAGAGTGCTGGATGTAACCCTAACAGTTGGGCTAATCGCAGGAGGGAGTAAAGGTATTCATAACATTATAAAAAAGCTAAGCAATCTTTTTCCTGACGTACCTGAAAAAGTTATCAAATTTGTTCAAGCGATTCGACAAGATCCGGCTTAAGCGTAAATGTCATAAACACCAACAGTGATAAAGAGAGAATCATAGTCAAGGCTGTTGAGAATTTGTTTTATTCAGCAAAGATTAGTAATCACATGACAACAACTTGGGTCACGGTTTCAGGTAACGTCGTTCAAGGTCATGGAGTCGCGTCTGGACAAGCCAATGATCCGCGTTTTCCAGAGGGGACATTGCAATTGCAGATGCCTGTGTTTGAGGCCCAAGGGCTCTGTCTGGATGATTATTTCCCTGGAACAATCAATATATCTATTCAGCCCGCTTGCTATGAGGTGCAGCAGGCCAAATATACGTTTAGACAGGTGAAATGGGCTGAAAATAGCCCGCCAGAGGATTTTTCATTCTTTGATTGTCGAGTGATTTTACCCTCTAGCAAGCGACTGCCGGGTTTAATTTACTATCCTCACCCTGAAACAAAACCTGAGCATTTTCAAGATCCGTCAACCCTTGAAGTGTTAACGGAGTTTATTGAAGAGATGCACTACGGTATGCCGATTGGTTTAGAGCTTGACCCGCAGCAGATTAGATTGGGCTGAATGATTGATATAAAGCCTAGTCAGGCTGTGACTCTCTAGGAACAATGGCTAGAGATAGTCGCTGACCTTGGCGCAAAATGGTGAGCTGAGCGTGTAACCCGATGGTGTCTTCGTCTAACAGCCGATGGAGATCGTCTACATTGCGAATGGGATTATGTGCAAAGGCAACAACGATATCCCGTTCTTGTAGCCCTGCTGCCTGAGCAGGGCTGCCAGACTCTAGCCAGGTGACGAGTACGCCGCTGTCTGCCGATAAATTATGCTGACGCACTAGACGCTGTGGCAAAGGAACCGTTTGGCCACCCACGCCAATGCGACCCCGTCGTACCCGACCCATCTGCATCAAGGGCCGAATCACCCGTTTAGCCATGTTGATGGGAGTGGCGAAGCAGATGCCTTGGGCTGCTTGAATAACGGCCGTATTTACCCCAATAATTTCCCCATGGGAATTGACTAAAGGCCCACCGGAGTTACCTGGATTTAGGGCAGCATCGGTTTGAATGACATCGCCGATTAAGCGACCCGTCTTGGATCGAAATGAACGCCCTAGGGCACTGACAACACCAGCCGTCACGGTGCATTGAAAGCCCAGCGGGTTACCGATGGCAATAACTAGCTGGCCGGGCTTAAGCCCATCGGAGTCGCCCAGTTGGGCATGGACAAAATTAGAACCCGGAATCCGAATAATGGCTAGATCGGTATCAGGGTCATCACCAATCAGCTCGGCTCGATGCTTTTGACCATCGGCTAGGGTGACTTCAATCATGTCGGTGTTGTGGACCACATGGCTGTTGGTCAGGATGTACCCGTCGGGGGTAAATAGAAACCCTGAGCCACTGCCACTGACATCCACCGGACGACGTCGATCGGCCCGCAGTCGTAAACGACGCACTTCAATATTGACGACGGCAGGGCTGACGGTTTCTACAACATGGGTTACGGCTTGGGAATAGGCATCTAGTAACCGTGAGTCATTGGGTTGGGGCTCATCTTGAGAGTGCTGAGAAGCGGACCCACAATCTGAAATGAGCTGAGGCTGTAGATTCATAAATCAGGTGGGGTGAAGAGGGGATGAATAAATCACATCCTGCCGATTGCGCCATAAAATCGCCCAGTGAGGATATCCGGCAAATGGTGAATGGGCAGCGGGGAGATTAGGCCCACTGCTCGTAATCAGGCGCTCAATTTGCAAAGATTTAATGCTGTAACACTGAAAATTCTAGTGGCTTTGGTGTTTCTAGAGGTGGTGCAGCTTGGTAAATCGGGTCAATACCTGCCCGGTTCAAAATCTCAGGAATCAAGTCTTCGCGCCGAATAGCCATAATGTGTACACCCTGGCACAAACTCTGGGCCAGTTTGATTTGCTCAGCCGCGATCGCAATTCCTTCCTGCAGTGGCTCTTTAGCTGCGGCCAGACGATTAATAATATCCTCTGGAATGTGGACTCCAGGCACGTTGCGGGTGAGAAAAGCCGCATTTTTAGCGGATTTGAGCAAAAATATGCCGGCTAATACGGGTCGTTGGGCCTGGGCTGCGATCTGGGTCATAAACTTTTCTAGACGCTCAAAGTCAGAGATCAGCTGGCTTTGGAAAAACTGGGCTCCGGCTTCAACTTTGCGCTCAAATCGTTTTTGTAACCCCGACCAGCTTGAGCATTGGGGGTCAACTGCAGCGCCAGCAAAAATATCGAGGGGGCCATCAGAAAGTGGTTTCTCGTTGAGGTCAATCCCCTGGTTGAGCAGACCGATGGTGCGCAGCAGCCGCACTGACTCTAAATCAAAAACACTTCGTGCTTTCGGGTAATCGCCTGCTTTAACGGGGTCTCCAGTTAAGGCCAAGACATTGTGAATGCCGAGGGCATGGGCTCCCATCAGGTCGGCTTGGAGACCAATACGGTTGCGATCGCGACAGGCCATCTGACAAATCGGTTCAACCCCGGCCTGCTTGAGCAACACAGCTGAGGCCAGTGACGACATGCGCAATACGGCCCGGCTGCCATCGGTAATATTGACCCCGTGTACAAGCCCCTGCAGCATCTGCGCCATTTTGATCATGTGGCTGGGGTCGCCCCCCTTGGGGGGCATCACCTCAGCGGTAATGATAAACTGACGGGTTGCGATCGCAGATCGCAGCAAAGAAGGGGCCGAAGCGGAGCCGTTGGAAATCGTCATTGAAAACGTTATTGAAGCAAAAGTGTATGAAAGGTTAGAGACCGCTTGTTTGATAAAACAGAGGAGCCCTATCACCTATCCTACGAGACAGTGGGCACTGACGATTTTCAGCGCGCAGTTTCACAGGGGTTTTGAATAGCCTAGGGCATCTTTTACCTTAGCTAAGGTCTTATCGGCAATTGCGATCGCTTTCTCATTCCCCTGCTTTAGCACCGACTCCAGATAGCCGCGATCGTCCATCAGTGACTGGTATTTTTCTTGAATCGGCTGCAGTGCTGCCACCATAGTGTCAGTGAGCAAAGGCTTAAACTGCCCCCACCCCATATCCGCACATTCCTCTGCCACCGCTTCTTTTGCTTTACCCGACAGCAGCATATACAGCGTTAGCAAGTTATTACACTCAGGCCGCTCCGGGTTGCCAAATTCCAAGCCGCGCGATGGATCAGTCTTACACTTTTTAATTTTTTTCTTGATTAACTCAGGCGTATCACCGATTTCAATACGACTCAGTTCAGACGGGTCCGACTTTGACATCTTCTTAGTGCCATCGGTCAGGCTCATCACCCGCGCCCCGTCAGCCCGAATCAGCGCATCAGGCACCTTAAGCACCGGCTCTTTTTTCTTACCAAACTGATGGTTTAACCGTGCCGCAATATCGCGGGTCAGCTCAATGTGCTGCTTTTGGTCTTCACCCACAGGCACAAAATCTGGCTCATACAGCAAGATATCCGCAGACTGTAAAACCGGATAATCCAGCAGACCGACACTCACATTTTCCCCCTGTTTAACCGCCTTCTCCTTAAACTGAATCATGCGCTCTAACCAGTTGAGGGGCGTGATGCAGTTAAATAACCAAGCCAGTTCACTGTGGGCACTCACATGGGACTGAACAAAAATCGTCGAGCGGGCCGGATCAATCCCACAGGCCAAATAGGCGGCAGCAACCTTATAAGTGTTTTCCGCCAGCAGTTTTGGGTCGTGGGGTACCGTAATGGCGTGTAAGTCTGCCAAAAATAGAAAGCAGTCATACTCATCCTGCATCTCTACCCAATTACGAATTGCGCCGAGGTAGTTCCCCAAATGTAAGTTACCGGTGGTTTGAATGCCCGAAAGAATTCGCTTTTTAGTCATGGATGGAGATAGTGGGAAACTTTGGCCTAGGTATTTGGGAAAGATTCTATAGGACTACCGAGCCTTTCTCGGATAGAAACTTGATGCCATTAAGCGCCAAAATTGGCATTAAGCGTCAAGATTTAGATGCTTTTTTATTCCTTCAGGCTATTACACCCTTTAAGAATGTGAGGATTTCATGAAATTTATTAGTTGACCTTGGCATTGGGTATCCCCCCTTAATGATCAAATTTACGTACATTTAATTGACCCGAGATTTTCTATTCAATGCTGGAAACCCTTGAAAACTCGGCATCTGTTATGTGGCTGACCCACCAGACACATTGCTATCTATTTGAATACACGGAGACAGTCAGGTCTAAATCCAAACATGTCTAGTTAAATTTTCTGATAAGCATCTAAGTAATCTTGCTGATGCTTTTTAATTACCGTGCAAAGAGTATATGAACACAGTTCCCTAAATTACGTACATATGTGGATCATTACCACGATTTTAGAAGGTGGCGATTTGGAAGAAGCCATCAAGAAGGCCATTGCGATGAATGCTAAGCGGCCAAGTCATCTCCCTCCACAGGGATTCTTGCTTGCTATGTTAGCTCGCATCAGCAAAGCAAAGTCCGAAGTCCAGGGTGCTGTTGATGTACCGACAGTTGAAAGTAGTCACACAACATAGTCAGATGAATCTTAAAGATCTAGGGAAATTTACGGTAGCGTAGCTGCTGCAGTTAATCCGAAAATTCCCTAAGACGCTGACAGGTGTGGTTTAAATTAGTATTGCTCTGGTTACGGTTGACAAACGACTTAGAAAAGCTCCAAATAGCTGACCATATACCCTTTTGGAAGGTTATTGCTAGGTTTTGTGTAGTACTTGCTTTTGGGTGCTAGTTCTCGTAGGCGTTCGGCCATGCACTCCAACGTTTCCCTAACCTGTTGACCGTGATGGTCCTCTGTCCTAAGTTTTGTCTCAATTCCCATCCATTCAGCAACCGCCATAATTTGCTCGGGGGTTAGCGAGTTGACAAGAACTTGATCACTGGAATGGAGCTGAGTTTCTGTATGCATGGTTTCTTGAGGGGATCAAAACTATAGCAATCTACTGGATGTCTCCAGCAGGTTGTGCCGCACATAGCTGTTGCTATCTAAAGCTTTCGGCAATGATATGTATTCTGTGGGCAGAGCTACAAATCTAGTTTTGATTTGTTGGGTCCGGAAAAATAGAGCGAATGTACGCAAAAAGTACCGAGAATTTACGCAAGTTATGTTAACCGGCGGTACCTGATGTATTAACGTATCGCAATACAGAGCTTTCTAATGAAAGATCTGGTTAATGGGGTGGTTGTTTATTCGATGAGAATATCCACAATTTCTGACTCATCCAGGCCAGAGACCACACTAGATCAGGGTGGCTGTACCCCTCTTCAACTCGGCACTCTAACTCAGATAACAGCCAGCTTGCCACCAATGCCAGCTGTTGGGAATCTAATGATTCAACTAATTGCCGCTCCGTAGGATTTTGGGACTGTTGGTCGGCCATGCTTGTCAATGCTCAAGATCTCTCATGCGCTTATTGTCAGCTAGTTTGCTGGTGAAGTGCTAGACCTAAAGGAGTAAATAGTGCAAATTTTGTTACGGGACAAAAAGGTACAAGTGGCAGCAGGCTGCTTTAATACAGCTCCTACTATAGTTTTTGTAGCACTTTGCTACTGGGGGTGGCAAAGTGCTGTCAGCCACTTTATATAGTTAACCCCTAGATGTGTGCATCAGTTTTTCCTACACCCGGTTGCTGCACTCAGCAAAGCAGTTAGTAATTTGTGGACTATCATAAAGGACTGCTTATTTGGTTTTCTGCACCCATGGCTAGATGGACTCTAAAAACAGAATTCACCTTTGATGCCGCCCACTTCATCAAAGACTATGACGGTCCTTGCGGTCGTATGCACGGCCATACCTATCGGGTGCGGATGGAGGCAGCCGCAACAAAACTCCACAGCTCCGAATATTGTCCCCATGAGGTCATGGTGACAGATTTTCGTACCCTACGCTGGGCTAAACGCGATATGGAAAAAGGGGGCTTGGACCATTGTTTGCTTAACGATGTCCTGCCAGAGGGCTATGAGACCACGGCTGAGATGATTGCAAAATTTATCTACGACAAGACATGTAAGAGTCTGCCAGAGGGAGTAACGCTAAAGGTTAGCGTATCTGAAACGCCTGATTCATGGGCCGAATATGAGGAGGACGCATGAATTTAGCAGGACGTTTTAAGTCTGGAATAGGAGATATTTCTCTCGTTGAACCGACAACCCCTGAGGCAACAGGAACTGTCCGCCACCCGGTTGTCGAAACATTTCACTCGGTCCAGGGTGAGGGAGTATGGACCGGGACAAACGCATTTTTTATTCGCCTGGCCGGCTGTGATGTGGGCTGTCCCTGGTGTGACACTAAAATCTCTTGGAGTACTCAGCCCCATCCCCTAGTCAGTGTGGATGATTTAGTACAGCAGGCAAGAGCAGTTAACCCCTTTATGGTGGTGATTACGGGTGGAGAACCATTAATGCACGACCTTGTGCCGCTGACTCAGTCACTCCGACGAGCTGGGTTACGGATTCATCTAGAAACCTCAGGGGCTCATCCCTTTAGTGGCCAGTTTGATTGGGTATCGTTATCGCCTAAACAATTTAAACCACCCTTGCCGGATATCTATACCCATGTTGATGAATTAAAAGTAGTCATCGCTAACCAAGACGACCTGGCCTGGGCAGTGGAGCAAGCGGCTCAGGTGCCGGTAACGGCCATTAAGCTGCTCCAGCCAGAGTGGACCAGCGACCAAAGCCAGCAGCTGGTGGTTGACTATGTAACACACCAGCCAGACTGGCGTGTTAGTTTGCAAACCCACAAGTTTTTAGGTGTTCGGTAGCGCGATGAGAAAAGCCGTTGTTTTACTGTCGGGGGGTCTGGATTCTGCGACCGCAGCCGCCCAGGCAATCGCTGATGGGTATGACTTGATTGCTCTATCCTTTCGCTATGGTCAACGCCATGAACGAGAGCTGGTGGCAGCTGGGGTAGTGGCTAGCCAGTTAGGGATTAAGCAGCATTTTATTGTGGATGTGAATTTGTCGCAGTGGGGGGGCTCATCGTTACCCGATACTCGTCAGACCTTGCCACAAGACGGTGTGGAACCGGATGTGATTCCGTCTACCTATGTGCCAGGGCGTAATACGGTGTTTATCTCTCTAGCGCTGTCGCTGGCTGAAGCCCAGGCAGCCGAGGCGATTTATCTGGGGATTAATGCGGTGGATTATTCGGGCTATCCAGACTGTCGACCTGAATATTTAGCTGCATTTCAAACATTGGCAAATCTGTCATCTAAGGTGGGTGTAGAGGGCCAGCCAATTATGCTCAAAGCGCCCTTGGTGATGGATTCTAAGGTGGATATTGTGAAACGGGCGGTGGCGCTAAATGTCCCCATTCAGCAGACCTGGTCTTGCTATGCCGGGGGGGATGTGCCCTGTGGGATATGTGATTCTTGTCGAATTCGCGATCGCGCTTTAATTGACGCCGGCTATCCACAGTGGGCCGTAGGTTGCGGTTGAGGCACGAAACCCAACATTGACCGTCCAAGCCTCAAATCCGAGTCTTCTTGAACATGCGATCGCAGCAAAAATTCTGGCTTGTTGGGTTTCGCTGGCTCAACCCAACCTACAATTGTTAATCCTGCACCGTCTTTATTTATGACCGATTCCTCGACCAAACCCATCCACGTTATCGGCGGCGGCTTGGCTGGCACCGAGGCGACTTGGCAGATTGCCCAGGCTGGCATTCCTGTCGTGCTCCACGAGATGCGGCCGGTAAAGCTAAGTCCAGCCCATCATTCTGAGCATGTGTCAGAGCTGGTGTGTAGCAACTCGTTTGGGGCAAAAGCCACCGATCGAGCATCGGGACTGCTACACGAGGAACTGCGACAGCTGGGGTCGGTGGTGATTGCAAAGGCGGATGAACATGCAGTACCAGCAGGCGGTGCCCTGGCGGTGGATCGGGCCGTCTTTAGCCGCGACCTGACGGAAACCCTGGAGCAGCATCCATTAATTGAACTACGTCGGGATGAGGTAATCGCCATTCCCGCCGATAGCACAGCGGTATTAACCACGGGGCCGCTCACCAGTGACGCGCTGGCTACTGATCTGCGCAGGTTTACCGGCCAAGACTACATGAGCTTTTTTGATGCGGCTAGCCCCATTGTGGTGGGTGAGTCGATCAATCGCGATATTGCCTTTATGGCCTCTCGCTATGACCGGGGGGAAGCGGCCTATCTAAACTGTCCGATGAATCGGGAACAGTATTTGGCGTTTTGGCAGGCGCTGTGCGCAGCAGAGCAGGCGGAACTCAAAGATTTTGAACAGGAAACGGCCAAATTTTTTGAAGGCTGTTTGCCGATTGAAGAAATGGCTCGTCGAGGCGAAGACACGATGCGCTACGGCCCTCTGAAACCAGTGGGGCTGTTTGATACTCAGCGCTATGGTGCCTTTGATGCCCCAGAGAATAAAGAGAAAAAACCCTACGCAGTGGTGCAGCTGCGCCAGGAAGATAAAGGTGGCCAGCTATGGAACATGGTAGGGTTTCAAACCAATCTGCGCTGGGGTGAGCAAAAGCGGGTGTTTTGTATGATTCCGGGTTTGGAGAATGCGGAGTTTATACGGATGGGGGTAATGCACCGCAATACCTTTATTAATTCACCGGAGCTGCTGAGCAGTGGGCTGCAGTTTCATCAGCGGGCCGACCTGTTTGCAGCCGGTCAGCTGGTGGGTACGGAAGGGTATACAGCCGCTTGTGCCGGGGGCTGGTTAGCGGGGACCAATGCAGCACGCTCAGTGCTGGGGCTGCCGCTAGTGTCGCTACCGGTGACCACTATGATCGGCGCGCTGTTTGGGTTTATTAGCTCGGCAGAACCTAAGCATTTTCAACCGATGCCGCCTAATTTTGGTATTTTTCCAGCCCTGCCCCAGCGTATTCGTAACAAGCGGGAGCGATACGGGAAATATCGCGATCGCAGCTTTGCGGATCTTGATACCTGGGCAGAGGCAAACCAAATTAAATTACGGCGTCAGATGGCTGCGATCGCATAGCAAGCCACAACCAATGGCTAAGCCCAAATTTATTCTCCTGTTTTTAGATGGTCTGGGGCTGGGCAGCCCCAGACCCCATAATCCCCTAGCTAACCCGGCGGCTATGCCCCACTGCTTGGCAGTGTGGGGTCAGCCTCTCCTGGCTAATGTTCAGATTCAGCAACCTAACGTTTTGCTAAAGCCCATTGATGCCACACTGGGAGTGCCAGGACTGCCCCAAAGTGCCACCGGGCAGACCACCATCTACACAGGGCATAACGCGGCTAAATTTCGCGGGCAACACCAGACTGGCTTTGCCAATGGTTCGCTACGTCAGCTAATTGAGACCCATGGGCTGTTTAAGCAGGTCTTGGCTCGGGGTGGAACAGCTACTTTGGCCAACTTATATTCACCCGCATACTTTGAAGCCATTGCCCAAAGGCGATGGCGCTATTCGGTGTGTACGCTACTCAACATGACAGCCGGGTTACCCTTTCGGATGCAGTACGAATATGAGCAAAGAGACGCCATTTTTTGGGACATCACCGGAGAAATTGCTAGCGCTCGAGGCATCGCCACAGACCCAATCACGCCTGAGTTAGCAGGTCAATCGCTAGCGGCCCTGGGCAACCGTTACAGCATCACCCTATTTGAATGCTATCTTAGCGACTACGCAGGCCATGCTCAAGACTACCAACGGGCAATGGCCGTACTACAGCGTATCGACCGGTTTATGGCGGCCATATTCTCGTCGCTGTCATCTGAGACCACACTGGTGATGGTAAGCGATCATGGCAACATAGAGGATTTATCGACTAAGCGCCACACCCTAAACTCAGTTCCTCTTTGGGTCGTAGGTCCAGCTGCTGAGAAATTTTCTTCTGTGTACGATCTAACCGGTATTACCCCAACAATTTTAGAATGCTTAGCTAGCCAGGATATTGGGGCTCATATTTGTTGAGTGTAGCCAGCAGTTCTTCGGGGTTGATGGGCTTAGATAAATAACCAGCAGCCTCCTGGGAATAACGCATGGCTTTGTCCGTTGTTATGGTTTGTAAAATAATCGGAGTGTTTGAAAGTTTGGGGTTCTCTTTTAGCGCATCCATCATTCTCCAGCCGTTGGTTTCCAACATCATTACGTCTGAAATAATGACGTCGGGCAAGAGCTGATCGGCCATTTTTACACCTTTACGACCGTTGTGGGTCAAAACAACAAAATATCCCTGGCTAACCAGAGTTTTCCAGATAAGTTCACAGGTTTCTGTATCTTCATCAATCACCAGCACACATCCCGAACAGGGTGCTTTTGTCAACGAGAAATTAGAGAGATCAGAAGTAGGATCGAGACTTTGACCGTTCATCTGTTCAGAAGGAACAACCGCCTCTGCTGAACCGGTCTCAATAGGTATCGGAGATGTCGGTACGGTATCGCTCACAGTGAGGGGAATCTGAATCGTAAATGTGGTTCCCTTACCAACTTCACTTTGAACATCTACAGTTCCCCCCATCATCTGCACAAATCGCTTGGTAATCGTCAGACCCAAACCGGTGCCGCCATACCTGCGAGTTGTGGATGAATCTGCTTGGGAAAAGGCATTAAAGATTTTTTGTAGCTGTTCTGGCATCATGCCAATGCCGGTATCTTGAATGCAAAATGTTATCCAACTGTTGTCGTCGATACTCACAGTTAGGGTGATCGTGCCATCTTGAGTAAACTTACTTGCGTTACTCAAGAGATTAAACAGTCTTTGGCGGACTTTTATCGGGTCCGCATACATTTCGTTAAGAGTATCGGCATATTCAACCGTTAGGGTATTGTTGTTTTTTGCAATAACAGGCTGCATTGTTGAGAGCACATCCTGTATCAAAGGCTTAATTTCAAACGTTTCTAGATACATTTCCATACGGCCAGCTTCTACTTTGGAAAGATCTAGAACATCATTGATTAAGCCTAGTAAGTGTTTGCTGGCCCCTTGGATTCTTTGCAGTTCGGGAATAAACTCTTCTTGACCCAAATCTTCTGCATCTTCTTCTAACATCTCGCTATAGCCAATAATGGCATTCAGCGGTGTGCGTAGTTCATGGCTCATATTGGCCAGAAATTCACTCTTTGCCTGGCTAGCTTTTTCAGCTTTGAGTTGTTCAGTTTCGGCTTTTTTCTGAGCTTCGTAGGCTTTTTTGAGAGCCTCGTCATTAGCTTCAAGGCTCAATGCTAGCTGAAACTCAGCCTTTTTCTGAGAGCTGATATCTTGCCAAAAAATAGAGAACCCATCTGGACTCGGTGTTAGACGCAGCTCAAGCCAGCGAGATTTAGAGGCAAAGCGGGTTTCAAAGGTGACCGTCGATTTCTGATTGTAGGCATCCTGGTAATAATGCTGTTTATCTTGTCCTAGCTCTGGAGGAAACACATTCCAAAGCAGCTTACCGACCATGGCATCAGCTGACGTGCCTAAATCATCTGCGGCTTGTGCATTTGCCTGAACGATTAGCCATTGAGTGTTCACTTCAACAAAGGCATCCTCAATGCTATCAGCCAGGACAGAGGTTATTTTTTCAACCTGTCGAGATTGTTTTTTAAGTGAGATCAGATAGGCCCCACTCGCAATCATGCCCGCCCCCCATACAGCGGCAGCGAGTTGGAATAGACTAGCGCTGGTGTTTGCCCTGCGATACGCATCTTCGTAAGTTTGCAATAAGGTTTGAGACTGCTGTGTCGTGGGCAGTGCCGACAGGGATTGAATTAGCTGATCAATTTTGGGTCTGCTGGTTAAAATGACCTCCGTATGCTCCAGAATACTGTCAATATCGTTGCGATCGCTAATGCCTTGATCTTCAGAAAGGGTTTGAAGTCGGACACCGGTGGATTGGATATCACTCACCAATGCCTCGTCTGAGAAAAGGGTGTAGCGCACCACTTGATCTGAGAGTTCTGTGAGTGTTTGACCAACCTGCGGCGTACTGGCCTCTTTAACGTCGCTAATTAAGCGTGATAGATTCAAGAACGAATCTTTAAAGACTAAGTTTTGCGCCTGAAATTCTTTTGCCAGCTCAGCCTTTTGATTTTGGGTCTCGATGTTAGTGTCTAACCCTGCTTGAACTTGCTGAGTACTGCGATTGCTTAAAAAACTAGGAATAGTCTCAAGCTCGCCCTGGAGTCTGGTAATTTGATTTAAATTTTGAACCAGTGGCTGATGGACCGGCTGTAGCGCCTGATTAGCTTCTATGATGGCTTGATTAACCATCAAATCTTGCTGCAATTGCTCTGATAGATAACCTTGATAGGCGACATGGGCATCAATGCTAATTGAACGTCCTTTTACTAACAGCACTATCCAAACTAACAGCGTGCTAACCGCAGCCGAAAGTATGATGGGTCTGTATTTCATACTTCATTCCCTAAGAGAATAACGGTCAGCTTGGGTGAACAAACGACCCTGATCAGTGTCTTTACATAGCAGAGGCAGCAAAACAGACACCACTGGCGTGTTGTCTTAACTATTTACTAAGGGGTTCTACACAGTTTCCCTGAGGAAGATGTTCGTAAGGACATGGTTGTATGGGCATAGGTTTGGTAAATACACATACCAATACAGCCAAAAACTCTATTTATCTGGAAAAAATAGGTAGATAGCTCAGGAGGTCATGTGCGATCGCACGGCCAGCCAAAAAATTCCCACAAATATATGGCTCTACGCACATCGTTCACAACATCAGTGATCTCGTTTTTTATGACCTGCCAAAAAAGCAGACCCCACTCATGTAGGGTCTGCTAAACGGTACCGTCTAAAACAGTGCAGGTTTGCTCTAATGTTTTAAGGCAACCGGAAAAATCTCTTGGATAGCTGGATGAACAATTTTTCCCTGAGCCACATTTAGACCTTGGGCTAGAGCAGAGTCTTCTGTCAGTGCATCTAATCCTTTATCTGCCAGCTTTAGAATATAGGGTAGTGTGCTGTTATTAAGTGCTTGAGTGGCTGTCCAGGGGACTGCGCCCGGCATATTAGGAACACCAAAGTGAACAACACCCGCCTCAACATAGGTGGGCTGAGTATGAGACGTGGGTCGTAGTGTTTCAATGCAGCCCCCTTGATCAACCGCTACATCAATAATTACCGAGCCAGGGCGCATCTTAGCCACCAGTGAATGATCGATCAGGGTTGGTGCTTTTCGGCCTGGCACCAGCACAGCTCCAATCAATAAATCAGCCTCAGGAACAACCCGTTCGATTTGAGTTGCAGTGCTATACAACAGCTCTACGCGCGAGCCAAAGAGAGTTTCTAAATAGGACAACCGCTCAATGTTGATGTCTAAAATTTGTACCTGAGCCCCCATACCAACAGCAATTCGGGCAGCCTCTGTACCCACGATGCCGCCACCTAAAATCACAACTCGCCCTGGTTGAACACCCGGAAAACCACCCAGCAATACGCCGCGACCACCCTGTTGTTTTTCTAAGTATCGAGCCCCAAACTGTACAGACAGTCGACCGGCAATAATGCTCATGGGGGTTAAAAGCGGCAGTTTGCCATCTGCGGTCATGACAGTTTCATAAGCAATGGCTGCAATGCCACTAGCGACTAATGCCTTAGTTAGAGCGGGTTCAGCTGCCAGGTGTAAATAGGTAAACAACAGCTGATCATCACGAAAATACTCATACTCGGAAGGCTGAGGTTCTTTCACCTTAACAACCATATCCTGATCCCAGGCAACTGAAGGGTTTGACACCAAGGTTGCACCAGCAGCTGCATAGTCTCTATTTGTAAAACCCGCACCGATACCCGCGTCTTCTTGAACAACAACCTGGTGACCGCGTTGAGATAATGTTTGAACGCTGGCAGGGGTGAGACCCACTCTAAATTCCTGATCTTTGATTTCTTTGGGTAGCCCTATTTTCATAATGTGTATTCCTCAGGTAATAATGCGCTTAAGCTCGATAGCCAGGTGAGAATATCTCAGTAGGGTGCATCCAAACGGTTGGAAGACCAACTGCAATAAATTGACAAGCAAGAATGTCCGTTTAAGCTAGATCTTTCAGACGATACGACTCACAATAACTGACCTCACCTCTGATATCAGAGGAAGGAGCACAGTTGAGGAGCCCCTTCATGCTTGAAAGAACTAAACCACTTTTCCTCTAAATTAAGATCAGGGTCGTGACAGCTTTTTCCAAAACTAACCTTGCACGAAGCAATTGCTGCTTCGCCTATAACGTCAATGTTGTGAGCTTCTCAAACCTAATTCACTGCTGCGAATGAGAACTAAATTTTGTCAGTCCATGTGCCAAACATACCACTCAATCTAATAAATGAGCACAGTAAACAAGAGAATGTTAAGTATTCCTGACTAGATACTGTACAAGAGAATACAGAACGGTATAATTTCGCTTGTTATCGTAGCAGCCAAACGTGAAGAGCCCAGGACTTGATATCAGATGTTAGCAATCTACTTCTATTTCTCATCGTTGTTAGGTCCGGGTCATATTCCTTCCAGCCTATACACTAAGGAAGGTAGACGTCATAAGCATTTAATTAACCGCAGCGGCGTGGGTTCCCCCCAATGGGTCAGCGTGTAACTGTCTGCACTGTCGTTATTTTTAACAGTTTCCCATAGCGTTTTGTCTATCTGGCGATTCAGGTATAGCCCCTATGCCATCGAAGGTAGGTGCGGTCTCAGGCTGCGAATGAGATTGGCTATCTTCAGATGTCATCACGGCTGATAGTGCGGACTTTTACGGCTCTTCACCGAGTCTGCTCAGAACTGGTATCTAGAAAGTTTAGATTTGCTGCTTGGCAGGAGCGTATGTTGTGACGCTGCTTCTGTGAGGCATTCGCTGGAGACAATTTAATGGATAGACAGGCAAAGCGTCTTCCCTTTATGGAGAAGACAGGGCGTCCGGCTATAGGGCTTAAAGCGTTGTCCCTGGAAGATTGGCTGGATATTGATGGAGAATTTGAAAGTCAGCTAAGGTATAAAGCTGGGCTTCTAAGTCGTCGTTATGACGATGTATTTGTAGCTCTGCCAGATACTCAGGCTGCTCAGCAAGAGGTTTTAGAGCTGCTGAGCGACCACTTGGTGACTCATTTTCCTAAAATCTATCGCTCTATTAACGAGGGAATTCATAACTTACGAACTCAGCAAACCTGGAGTTTTGCCAGATTTGCTGAGTCTCCCCTCGATTTAGCTGGGCGTCTGGTACAGGAGGACCTATGTATCCTCTTGCCGGGAGAGACAGGATATGTGCTTTCAGCGGCCTCGGTTTGTTTTCCTCTGCGATGGCGGTTGCAAGAAAAATTGGGACAGCCTCTAGGGCAAATTCATCAGCGGGTGCCGGACTATGGAAATCGGCTAGAGCGTCCGGTGGACAATGTGTTTGATCGTTTGCGCCAGAGTTTTCCGGGGCTGCGGTTTAACTGGAGCATTGTGGATTCTCCTGACCTGTTCCTAGAGCAAGAAAAACTGGCAACGGGGTTTAATGGTGCGATCGCACCAAGCAATGCGGGTCAACGCCTCTGGTTACGGGTGGAACGACAAACCCTCCGGCGCTTACCTGTAAGTGGTGGCGTTTTATTTACCATTCGCACCTATGTTGATCCGCTAGACCAGATCACGGCAGATCCTAAGGTAGCTGCCCAGCTGTTCCGCGCGGTGCAGACCCTACAGCCAGACATGCAGGTCTACAAAAATCTGTTGCCCTTCCGAGAGGCACTGCTGACCTATTTAGACCGCTGCGCTGTTTCTACCACAAAACTTTAACTAGACAGGCGTTTCACTGTGGAGCCGATGTCATGACCATATCGATGGCAAATAAAACAATTCTCATTACTGGAGCCAGCAGCGGCATTGGTAAATCCTGCGCTCAGCTGTGTGCTCAAGCTGGGGCAAGGTTGATTTTAGCCGCACGACGTAAAGAAAAACTCCAGACGCTGGCCGATAAATTACAGCAGAGCTACGACGTCCCAATACTGTTACTGCCCCTAGACGTACAGGATTACGACACTGTTAGCACCACGATTGCAGGTCTGCCGTCAGACTGGCAGACCATTGATGTGTTGATAAACAACGCCGGGTTAAGTCGAGGACTGGATAAACAGTATGAATCCCCCATACAAGATTGGGAGGAGATGATTGATACCAATGTCAAAGGGCTGCTGTATGTTACTCGTACCGTTGTCCCCGGCATGGTGGTGCGCGACCGGGGGCATGTGGTGAATATTGGCTCGATTGCGGCACGCCAGACCTACAGCGGCGGCAGCGTTTACTGCGCCACTAAAGCCGCTGTTAAAGCGCTCTCAGAGGGTCTCAAAATTGACTTACTAGGAACACCCGTGCGGGTCACCAATATTGAGCCAGGGTTAGTGGAGACCGAGTTTAGCACAGTGCGGTTTCGGGGTAACGAGGCTCAGGCTGAGTCGGTTTATCAGGGAATGATACCGCTAACACCCGAAGATATTGCCGACACAATTTTGTTTGCCATTACTCGCCCGGCCCATGTAAACATCAGCGAAATTTTTGTGATGCCGACGGATCAATCGTCTGTTGCCCACGTACACCGGAGATCAGAATGAATATTGACTGGATTGTTGTTCTGACAACGTTTGGAGCAGCGTTTGTTCAAGGGGTTTCAGGGTTTGGCTTTGCCCTGGTGGCCATGCCGTTGCTGTTGGGGAGTATGAGTATTGCAACGGTTGTTCCCCTGACGGCCTTGCTGACGTTAACCAACAACATATTTATGAGCATTTACTATCGGCGTGAGTGCGATCGCACCCTGGTTATGAAACTGTTGTTAGCGTCAGCGTTGGGGATTCCCATTGGTTTTGTTGCTCTAGAGCGAGTGCCTGCGGTCTGGATGCTAATGGGGCTGGGCCTCATGATCACAGCCTACGGCAGCTATGCCCTAGTTAGCCCTAGGATGCCAAAACTTAAGTCTGATGCCTGGCTGTATGGGGCAGGATGGCTATCGGGAATGCTCATGGGCAGCTATAACCTACCAGGCCCCCCAGTGGTTTTATATGCCAGTAGTCAGCAATGGTCTCCAGAAAAATTTAAGGGAAACATAACGCTTTTTTTTTCATAAATGCGGTTTTAGTCGTTGTGGGACATGGGCTACGAAATCGTATTTCAAACGACATTATTCACCAATATTTTACGGCTTTACCCAGTCTGGCTTTGGGGTTATTGCTAGGCATTATTCTATCTCGTTTCTTTAATCCTCTGATTTTTCGTCGCATTATTCTACTCATATTAATTGTGGTAGGAGTTCGACTCTTTATTGCAGGTTTTCGAACCTAGTCGTTGCCTTAAAAGTATTATTGGAGGCTTTATCTTCAATGGGTTTAGATAGTTTATTGCTAGATTCAAGCTAAAAAAATTGCAAGAACTCTAGTATAAATAACTCTTCAAAGGAGTAGATTTACTCCAATATTTTCGCCTGTCTTGAAATTATAAATCTTAGAAAGTAAGCACTAAACCTTTGGTTTTTAGTTCTATTTTTAAAAGATTCTAATAATTCTCTGCGATCGTATATGGATATACATATCTCCTTTAAAAGGGTTGTTAGTATTTTTGGAGCGTGGCGCTGCAAACCAGCAGAATCAGGTCCGAAAATATGACATGTCTTTGATTACTGCTAAGGAGTTTGTTTTGAGATGATTGCAAGTCTAGACACAGAAAAACTCGATCTGAGAAAGATGGATGCCGACTCTCTCTGGCATCCACTAGTGCAGCACAAGCCATATTCTCAGCAAGGGCCTAAGTGTATGCAGCGTGGTGTTGGTTGCCATGTAACCGACACCGACGGAGTGAGATACTTTGATGGCATTTCCGGACTATGGTGTGTCAATGTGGGCTATGGCCGTCAAGAGATGGCGGAAGTGGCCTATAACCAAATGGTGGATCTAGCCTATTTCCCCCTAACCATGAGCCATGAGCCAGGGATTCGACTGGCCCATAAGCTGCTAGAACTGTTAGGGTTTGAAGGAAAAGTATTTTTCTCCACCAGCGGTTCAGAAGCCAACGAAACAGCCTTTAAGATCGCCCGACAGTACCATACCCAGACCGCTCCCGCCGGAGCAGGCCCTCGCTATAAAATAATCTCTCGCTACCGAGGCTATCACGGTCATACCATGGGGGCTCTCAGCGCCACTGCGCAGGCCGAACGTAAGTTAAAGTATGGTCCGCTAGTGCCAGGGTTTCTCCATGTTAGTCCACCTTACTACTATCGATTTGGAGATGATCAGCCGGAAGATGTTTACAATGCGGCCTGTTTACGAGAGTTAGAGCAAACCATCTTATATGAGGGCGCAGAATCTGTTGCGGCCATTATTGTAGAACCCATTATCTCTGGGGGAGGAGTGATTGTACCGCCAGAGGGGTATCTGCGCGGTGTTCGGGAAATTTGCGATCGCACCGGTATTCTTCTGATCTATGACGAAGTTGTGAATGGCTTTGGCCGTACAGGTCGTATGTTTGGCCATCACCACTGGGGCATTAAACCCGACATTATCTGTTTTGCCAAGGGGTTGACCAGCGGCTACATGCCTCTGTCAGCAACGGTTGTAAAGCAACATATTTTCGAAGCCTTCCTCGATGAACCTGGCAGCGACAGTCACTTTCGTCACATTACCACCTACGGGGGAACTCCAGTGTGTGCGGCGGTGGGTCTCAAGAGTATTGAAATTCTAGAGCGAGAGCGCTTGGCCGAACGCGCTGCCGAAATGGGCGACTACCTACAGCAAAAGCTACAGCCACTATATGAACATCCTAACGTGGGGGATATTCGCGGTCGGGGGCTGCTAGTGGGTATTGAGCTGGTGCAAAACAAATTGAGCAAGGCCCCGCTAGATGGCGATGCTGTCGCGACCGTCACTAAATACTGTATGGCCAACCAGGTCATCATTGGCCGCAACGCCAACACAGTTCCTGGCTTTACCAATGTTTTAATTCTCTGTCCACCCCTGGTTGTTACTCGCCAAGAGATTGATCATCTAGCCGATACCCTCCAGGCGGCTATTTCAGCATAACATGTGGGTTAATTCTCAAGGAAGATGGAGCTAGCGGTCTATTCAATTTGTCAAACCTCCTGAAAATCTCACCTGTCCTCTCCTTCCTCCTCCCATGTCCCTACAGACTGATCCACCCATGAGTCAGGCAATAGGCTCTAGAAAGTCCAAATCTAAACGCGCTGCTAAGAGAAAACTGTCTCCCCGTCTCCTGTCGGCTGTTTCAGTTTTTATTGCCCTGCTGCTCTGGTTTGCAGTGACTAATTTAGAACTGGTAGATCCGCTGTTCTTTCCAACACCCCAGAGTGTGTGGTCCTCTTTTGTGGACATTTTGCAAAATGGCTACAAGGGTCGGTCGCTGGTTGAGCACATTGGAGCCAGTATGTGGCGCTTGTTGATAGCCTTTGTGCTGGCATTTTGCACAGCTATTCCATTGGGGTTAGCCAGCGGCTATTTCAAGCCTGTGCAAGCAATTTTAGACCCATTTATTGAATTTTATCGTCCACTGCCCCCGCTGGCATACTATACACTGCTGGTGATTTGGCTAGGGATTGAAGACCCCTCTAAAATCGCACTGTTGTTTTTAGGTGGATTTGCCCCTCTTTATATTGCCATGGTGTCTGGGGTACGCCGGGTGCCTCGCGATCGCATCCATGCGGCATTATCTCTAGGAGCCTCTCAGTGGCAGGTATTTACCGAGATTATTTTTCCTTCCTGTTTGCCAGAGCTATTTACGGGTCTGCGGACGGCTTTAGGGTTTATGTACACCACACTGGTTGCAGCTGAAATGGTTGCAGCTGTTTCCGGCATCGGTTGGATGGTGTTAGATGCTAGTAAATTCCTGCGCAGCGACATTATTTTTGTCGGCATTATTATCATGGGTGTCATTGCAATTGCAATTGATCTAGGTCTGCGCTGGTTGCAAACTCGCTGCATCCCCTGGGTCGGGCGCGAGTGAGCCCAGGAACCATTAAAAGATTCGAACTTAGAAAGGTGTTCCCACGCTGGCTATCCGCTTATTTTCTATTAATTGGAGTGTGCAATTATCATGTTTAAATTTCGAAGGCTGTTTCGACGAAAATTTAATGCGCTTTTAGCGTTGCTCAGTTTATCGCTAGTAGTCTTTTTTGCTGCCTGTGCCCAGCCAACACCAGAAGCAACAACGACAGAAGATGTTGCTGCAGCGACGTCAATGCCCAGCGAGTTTCGCATCGGCTATCAGGTCATTCCTAACGCTGAAGTGTTAATGAAAAATATGGGTATCGTTGAAGAAAAATTTCCCGATGTTGAGATTAAATGGCTTTCTTTTGATTCTGGAAGAGATGTCAATACTGCCATGGTCTCTGGCGGCATTGATGTGGGTTTAGTGGGCTCTGTACCTGCATCTACCGGTATCGCTCAGGATCTCCCCTACCAGGTCTATGTTATCCACGACGTTATTGGCGACAACGAGGCTCTGGCTGTTACGGCAGGGTCTGGCATTACCAGTATGGCCGATTTATCAGGTAAAAAGATTGGAGTTCCGTTTGGTTCAACCACTCACTTTAGTCTCTTGTCGGCTCTAGATAAAGAAGGAATTCCTGCTGCCGATGTCCAAGTTCTAGATATGCAGCCTCAGGATATGCTGGCGGCATGGCAGCGCGGTGATATTGATGGTGGCTTTGTTTGGCATCCTACACTTTCTAGAATGATCGAGCAGGATGGGAAGGTTCTGATTACGGCTAAAGAACTGGCTGCAGAAGGAATTATCACGGCCGATTTAGGTGTGGTAAATAAAGAGTTTGCGGCCACCTACCCCGACATGTTAACGGGCTATGTAGAATCTCTGGATGAAGCCGTACAGTTCTACCGTAAAGACCCCGAAGCCGCGGCTGAAGCTATCTCTCAAGAAATTGGTCTTTCTCCAGAAGAGAGTTTGGCCGTAATGAATGAGCTGGTTTGGGTAAGTGCTGATGAACAGGCTTCTAGCCAGTATTTAGGCACTCCAGAGGAGCCAGGGGCCCTGGGCCAGGTACTTAAAGATTCTGCTGAGTTTATGGTGGCCCAAGGGGCAATTCCATCAGCTCCCGATCTCGAAGCCTATCAAGCGGCCATCTTTAACAAAGCCGTGGCTGATGTCACCGCGAGTAAATGATCGCGTTCATCGCAGTTTCTGTCGTGTAAAACTGCGGTTTAAGTGTTCTTCTCCCTTAAAAGGGGAGTAATTGGTCAAAGGGGGTTCAGTCGTTTATACGATATGTCGAACCCCCTCTACAGATTCCTTTAACAAGAGGACATTGCTGTTAAAACATTCTCACTAAAGTATCAGAACTATCTTCAACGTCTTCTATTGCTCCTCACCCTTACGAGGTCACTGTTATGACCCCCTCCCTAGCCCGTACCGCTACTGCAACAGCTACTGCCGAAAATAGTGGCTTAATCTCCTTACAAGACATCGACTTGGTATACAACGTCGATGGTGGTAACTCATTCCACGCTCTACAAAATATAGACCTGGACCTCAACAGCGGTGACTTTGTGTGCGCCATTGGTCCATCTGGCTGTGGTAAAACGTCTCTTTTGCGGGTGCTGGCCGGGTATGAAACACCTACCCATGGCAGCGTCACCGTTGATGGTCATCCCCATAGCAAACCTGATGCCGACGTTGGTGTAGTGTTTCAGCGTCCCAACTTATTCCCCTGGTTAACCATTGAGAAAAATGTTGACTTTGGTCCCAGGATGAAAGGCATTAAGGCCCACGAACGACGCCAGCGAGTCAGCTATTTTTTAGAGATGGCAAATCTGTTGCCGGCGGCTAAAAAATTACCCCATCAGCTATCGGGTGGGATGAAACAACGAGCTGCGATCGCACGGGCGCTGGCCGCTGATCCCAAAGTGATTCTTATGGATGAACCCTTTGGAGCACTAGATGCCTTTACACGAGAATCGATGCAGCTGAGCCTCCATGATATTTGGAGTCAGACCCACAAAAGTATTTTCTTTATCACCCACGATGTGGAAGAAGCAATGCTGTTATCGACCCGCATCATTTTGATGTATGCCAATCCGGGTCGTATTGTTGAAGATATTCCAAATCCTTTTGCCTCTCGTCTTGGAGATACGCCTCCTTCTGAGCTACGTCTGTCTAAGCAGTTTATTGAAATGCGAGAATATCTGGTGAAGCGAATCAAAGACGCCACGTCCGATTCCTAGGTGCACACGATAGGGGGCGCACCGCCGTGCGCCCCCTATATTAGGCGATGGTTACCTCATCAGATAGATATACATCCTGGATTAGATTGAACAATTTAATCCCTTCCTTAAAGTCTCGCTGAAACGTCTTACGACCTGAAATTAAACCACAGCCTCCAGCCCGCTTATTGACGACTGCGGTCCGTACCGCTTCAGCAAAGTCGTTGTCACCAGAAGCACCGCCCGAATTGATCAGCCCAGCACGACCGGCATAACAGTTAAGCACCTGATAGCGCGCCAGATCGATGGGATGGTCTGTTGTCAGATTTGAATATACCAGGTCATCAGTTTTGCCGTACTTTTCGCCTGTGGCTTGGGCAACAGCTTTATAGCCACCGTTATTGAGCGGTAGCTTCTGTTTGATAATATCTGCCTCAATGGTGACTCCGAGATGATTGGCCTGCCCCGTCAGGTCAGCTGACACATGATAGTCCTGGTCTTGCTTAAAGGCACCGTTGCGCAAATAGCACCACAAAATTGTTGCCAGTCCTAGCTCATGGGCGCGGGCAAAGGCTCTGCTGACTTCTTGAATCTGTCGTGCAGCCTCAGGTGAACCAAAATAGATGGTGGCCCCCACGGCAACAGCGCCTAAGTTCCAGGCTTGTTCAACAGAGGCAAACATTAGCTGGTCAAACTGATTAGGGTAGGTAAGCAGCTCGTTGTGGTTGAGCTTAACGATAAAAGGAATTTTATGGGCATATTTGCGTGACGTCATCCCCAGCACGCCCAGGGTGGTGGCGACAGCATTACAGCTGCCTGCGATCGCAAGTTCAATAATATTTTGCGGGTCAAAGTAAATTGGATTGGGGGCAAATGACGCCGCCCCTGAATGTTCAATCCCCTGGTCTACGGGCAAAATTGACAGGTAGCCCGTATTCGCTAATCGCCCGGTGCTGTAAAGCTGTTGTAGGCTGCGCAGTACCTGCGGGTTACGGTCAGTTTGAGTAAAGATACGATCAACCCAGTCAGACCCTGGCAGATGTAGCTGACTTTTAGGAATTTTTGCCATGTAGCCTAGCAGATCATCGGCCTCTTGACCAAGCCAATCTGCAATCGATTGAGGCGACGAGGTTACAACCATAATTATTTCACCAATTAGTTTGCTGCAGGTAATGCCAATGAGCTATCCCAAGGTTAGCTTGTCTCTTTTGATTTGAGGCAGCCGGAATCTGAGAGCTTGCTAAAAAATCACACCTACAACAAAGCAGTGGCAGGTCTTGTACCTGCCACTGCCAGAGTATTGTGGGCTGATTAAACGTTAGCGTCTTCTTTAATTAGCTTGTCCCACCCCAACTCTTTTAGGTTGCTGTTGCGTCGCAGCGGACGAGTCACCAGTTCAAGAATGTCGCGAGTGTTGCCAAACCCATGGATCTGGGCAAACGTAAACTCCACCGACCACTTGGTGTTAATGCCCCTAGCCTCCAGCGGGTTCGCATGGGCCATCCCCGTAATTACCAAATCCGGGTCAATCTCTAGAATCTGTTGAATCTGGTTATAGTTGTCGGGCTTTTCTGTAATCTTGGGTTTTGCCACACCCATCTCTTCACAGGTGCGCTCCAGCAGCAGCAGCTCGGCTCCCTGATAGCGTTTATCCATGTAGGGAATACCAATTTCCGGTACCGTCATGCCACAGCGAATTAAGAAGCGGGCCATGGCAATTTCCAGCAGGTTATCCCCCATAAAATAGACCGACTTGCCCCGGATCAAACTGACATAGTCTTCTACCGATTCCCAAATTTTGGCTTCTCGTTCAGCCAGGCCCTTGGGTTCAACGCCTAACACCGAGCAAATTTTTTCGACCCAGGCGCGGGTGCCGTCGGGGCCGATGGGGAACGGTGCACCAATCACCTTGGCTTTTTTCCGGCGCATTAGGGTGGAGGCGGTGCGAGATAGAAATGGATTTACCCCAGAAGCAAAATAGCCTTCTTTAATCACAGGTAGTTCGGTGTAGCGGTTCTCAGGTAGCCAACCGGAGACCTTAATACCTTGCTTTTTGAGTTCTAAGTTGAGCTGGGTGACCACCGGATTTGGAACCGAACCAAAGAGAATCAACGGCGTGTGATCATAATATTCGTCAGCGGCAGGGGCCTCATCTGGGGCAGCGGCTTCGGGTTTACGGCCTAAGGAGAGCAGTTTGCCTAAGCCGTTGCGCTCTTGCTTCTCAGGCTCGATTGCTGGGGCAGCCGGTTCTTCGGTGGGGCACCGCTGGGCCATGGCAGCTAGCACTGTGTCTTCACCCTGGGTAAAGGCGTAGTCAAGGCCGTTAGCGCGAGCAACGACAATGGGAACACCAATTTCCTCTTCTAAAACGGGAGCGATGCCTTCCAGGTCGGTTTTGATGATTTCAGTGGTGCAGGTACCAATCCAAACGATTACGCTGGGGTTGCGATCGCGCTTAATCTGCAAACACAGTCGCTTGAGCTCTTCATAATCATTTAGCTTGGCAGAAATATCCCCTTCTTCTAGCTCAGCCATAGCATAGCGAGGCTCAGCAAAAATCATCACCCCCATGGCGTTTTGCAAAAAATAGCCACAGGTCTTGGTGCCAATCACCAAAAAGAAACTATCCTCAATCTTTTGGTATAGCCAGGCAACACAGCTAATTGGGCAAAACGTATGATAGTTGCCCGTGTCGCAGTCAAATTCAAGCGAGAGAGTATTTGCAGTTGTTGTCATCGTGATTAGAGTCCTCAGAACAGTACAGATACTGGCTAAGAGAGGTCATATGCAGAGAATAAACCTCTCTAACCATTGTTCGTTGGGCAATAATCCGAGGCTGACACCCTGTTAGAGACCGTCTAGTCCTTCCAAAAGCGGAGGTTCTTCACCGGGTGATGCGTCCAATGTGGGACCATCTTCACCATTACTATCCAACGCCATCTCAGGATCAAAATTTAGACCCAGCACCTCAACCAGTGCATCTTCGTCAGAGTTGAGCTTATAGAACGGCACCATCAAATTTGATAGCTTAGGTTCTATGGCGTTAATTACCCCTAAAATCAGAAGCGAAGATGGCCGCCGACCGCCGTCAGGAGTCCTAACGGAGACGTTGCTCATCTGTAGCTCTAACCAGGCGCGATTATCTTGGACATAGTTCAACCACTTTTCGCGGATGGAGGTAGTGAAATTCTCAAAAAAGGCCATATCTTGAGACTGTTTCTAACTTGGCTGGCACGCAGCAATTTAGCACCTCAGCGTCAGAATGACCAGTCTTTTGAGAAAATCAACCCCATTCAAGCCTGTCAACCGATCGGATTAACCCGAAAACGCTTGCTTACACCATCATCAGGTCCACTTCATTTTGTTGGGTAGCTGCAGCAGCAGGCGGATTGAGATAGAAGTCCGACAGCAGCGAGAAGAGTTCACGATCAGGGGAATCGTTAGGTACCACACCCTCAGGTTGAGCAATCAGCTGATCGGCAATATTCAAATAGTATTGGCACACCGGCTCCAGGGACGGATCAGATTCAGCCATCTCAAACATGGTTTTACCCTTAACCCGTGAGACACGAATATCTTCAATCAGAGGCAAAATTTCTAGAACCGGCATAGGTACTGCTTCAATGTACTTATCAATCAGGTCACGCTTAGATGTTCGGTTGCCGATGAGTCCCGCCAGTTTGAGCGGGTGGGTGCGGGCTTTTTCTCTGACTGATGCGGCAATCCGGTTAGCGGCAAACAGCGCGTCAAAGCCATTGTCAGTGACGATCATGCAATAGTCAGAATAGTTGAGCGGTGCAGCAAATCCGCCACACACCACATCACCTAGCACATCAAATAAGATGACATCGTATTCATCAAACGCATTTAGCTCTTTAAGCAGCTTGACGGTTTCACCCACCACGTAGCCGCCACAGCCTGCACCTGCCGGGGGGCCACCGGCTTCCACACAGCTAACACCGCCATACCCCTGGTAGATCACATCTTCGGGCCAAATGTCTTCGTAGTGATAGTCCCGTTCCTGTAGCGTATCGATAATGGTTGGAATTAAAAAGCCTGTCAGGGTAAACGTGCTGTCGTGTTTAGGGTCACAGCCGATTTGAAGGACCTTCTTGCCGCGTTTGGCAAGCGCGACGGAGATATTGCAGCTAGTGGTGGATTTGCCAATGCCGCCTTTTCCATAGACCGAGAGTTTCACGCTCGTTGCCTCCTTTTTATGAGTGGTCTCAACGACCATGTCTGTCGGTCATTGTGGGCAATAAGTAGGCGATTGGATAGGGCACCATAAAATGGATAGGCATCAAAAATACCTTCTAAAGTATTATTCGACTCAGAATATCAACCTTAGATTTCTTAATTCTCGAATGAGCTTTTTTTAGCCGTTTTATTAGTTTTTATAATCTGATCTAATAAAATATGGGTCAAAAGACAAATTTATTTAATCGCCTCTATCTATTGCAAATAAAAGATTTCACCTTTTTAGATGTGCCATTTGAATGGGTTTAGGGTCCAGAGCTAATTTATCCCTGTAGAGGATAGTCTTATGGGTGCTCTGAAACTGGAATCGAGAGAGGGTTTTCTGAGAGCTGGCACAAAGCACAGCCCTTACAGGGATATCCATCAAAAATCGGTCATTATCCTATTCACAGGTGGAATTAATCCATGGTTCTCAGCCTTTCGACCCTGATTTGACAGAGCTACCGCTCAGAATATTGTTAAGAATGTTTTACTTGAAGAGAAATAAAACAGAATGCTAAGGATTTGTTTCGTCTTTTGAAGTTTCATCAGGCTGGGGTAGCCATTCGAAATCTCCACTGGCTACCTCAAAATTGCTGGGGGTAAACAGTGGGCTACTGACCGATAGTTCGCTATCCCATCTGGGCTGGGTCACAGGCCGATACTTAGCTTTGAATTCAGTAACTGCTTGATCTATCTGCTCAGCAATTTCCTGCTCAGATTTGGTGCCCCTAGGGGGCGCGGTTTGCAGCTGCAGGGTAAACGGCAGTACGTTGGCCAAATCTTCCAGACTCTCCTGGGTGTTGAATTTAGAAGCAAGGGCAATGTGGCTACGCTTTAGTACATCGCGAATAACATCAGGGGTTAGTCGAGTCGGATCTTCTAAGGTTTGGCTAGCCAGAGCGAGCAAGGCAGCTCTGAGGCCATGAGTACGCATACTCTTTTGATATCGGACCAACCGAGCAACTAATCTGGCGATGCGTTTTGGAATCTTTTCACCCAAAACAGGGATCGGTTGAGAGAGCTGAGTACCAAAGGTTTGCAATGCAATGTACAACAGACGTCTGCTCTCAGGCAGGCTTAGTTTTTGTTCAGTGTGGAGCAGTGCGATCGCACCCTTGGTTAATTCAACAAACTCTGCCGCCGATAGCTTTGACGACACTCGCTGTAAATAGGTGCGAATCAAAAGGAGCAAAGTCTCTTCAGCTTTTATCAGACGGTCATTATCAGATGGAACAGGCGGCGTTGTCATAGCACTGATATACAACTATTTCGATTATTTACCTGAACTGTAAGGCTCCATTTTGGTGGCAAATTTACGATATCCCGACAACTCTCTGATTGCCATTGCTGTAAAGTTGATTCCATGCCGCCCCGGCTCTAAGCTTTTTTAAATTGTTTGACGGTGCTTAGATATTGATTGAGAAAGGGCAACCCACCGATAGCCGGTAAGAAGTAACGTGAAGTACACAGAACCCCCAGTGCTGCTCCGGTAGCCGCGCTAAAGTAGGGGGCATAAAGGGCGACTAGGGCCGCATCACGGGTACCAACACCGGCAAAGGTGAGGGGCAACAGACCGGCCAAAATAGCGAGAGGTGAGAGAGCAAAGCTGCTCACGGGCGGTGCCCAGGCATTTAATGCCAGGATAAAGAGCCAAATCTGTAACAGATGCAAAAACCAGACAAAAATCGACATGCTGGCAATGCGGGTCAGCTGAGCTGGATTACCCCAAAAATAATCATGCATTTCATCCCAGGAGTCTTGAAACGAAGCCAGCTTTGCAGCAATTTTTTTAGGGGCAATACGGCGCATTATGCCAAACCCGGTTCTGGCAAAACCTTTAGACCCCAGCATCAAGAGACCAAAAACCAAACCGCCGAGAATCCCCGCCGTCATGGTCCAAAAGAATGCATCTTTTTGCGGATAAAGTATGAGGCCAAAGGCACACCACAGCAACAGCGACAACATGTCGCAGGCTTTTTCAAAAATGACGATAGACAGAGACAGAGTACCGCTGAGATGACCTCTCTCTTTCATAAAATACGACTTGGCAATGTCGCCCATTTTTGAGGGCAGCACCATATTGAGGACGCTGGCCGCCAAAATTAATTTATTGGCTTCCCAGATGCTTAACTTTGCCTGCACAGGAATCAGCTGCTTGAGCCGCCAACCGGTAAAAAATGTAATGGGTATTACCATTCCCAGACTCACCACCATCCAGAACGGATCACAATCTCGGAAAACCTTAATCAGTTCAGGAAAGTCAATCCTGTTGTACAGAATCACCAAGATGAGGGTGCTAACAAAAATAGATATAAAACGTTTCATATAGGGGAACTCTTGATGAATAATTTAGACGTAGAGGCGTTCCATGGAGCGTCTCTACAATTGCCGTTCTACCTCTAAAGGCTGACTAGAGGAGAGAGAATGAACCTCATGGGTTAGATCTTTCCATAGCTGCATCTGACTGGGCTGAAATGTGCGGCTCATAACCACATAGATGGAGGTTTGGGCGCTGCCAATACCGGCAGTCAACACATTGTTCCAACCATTAGCTGGTGTTAATGTATCTCGCAAAAGCCAGTGATTGCCCTGCCACTCAAACTCTCGCTGAAATTGAAAAGGGGCGTCATTTTTGCCAGTAATCAGCATCTTTTGCAACAACTTGCGAATTAGGTTAGGAAAAAATCGCCCTACGGTAAGCATGACCACCCGCAAAATCATGAGATTTAATGGGGTCATTTGTTTTTGTTTGGCCCAGCCCAAAGGACCTTTGATTGAGATGCGCTCATCCTGAATGTCGTACTGATAATCACCCACCAGATGGCCCACGGCGTTTTTAACGTTGCTGCCCTCTTTTACCTGGAGTGAAAACTGGGTATCTGACAAAATGAGATGATCCTTACGGAAGAACTTAAAAGCTCCTCCTTTATTTAGAGCCAGATAGAGTTTTGAGTCTTGTCTTTGGTCAATCAAGATGCGGGCGTTGGGGAACCACACTCTCCCTAGCTGTGGCGGCTGTGTTGGAGGACGAACATCCACAAAGTCTTTCCAGGTCAATAAATAGTTCCAGGTGTGGTGCCCAACAATGTGGTCATCGGCGTAGCAGGAGCCGTTGCCATTTTGTAGACCTTTGAGAAATCTGTCGTTGAGACTCAGAGCCTCCGGCATCCAGCGACCGACTAGCTCAAACCCATGGGGAAAATAATTGTACGTATTGCGACTGGTATATTCACCGCCGTAGGAGCCATCGGGATGCACAAAGTGACTGGCTAGACGGACACCGCTTGCGATCGCATCCCGCAGCCGGTCATCCTTGCGATCGCCCAGGTCATACACTCGTGCTAAACAAGAAATCGTCAGCGTGTGATACCCCGGATCGCACCCCTCATATTCCTGAAACCAGCCTTCCGAATCTTGCCAGGAAAACACCTGCTCTAACCGCTGCTGAATGGCCCCTTGCCACTTTTGTGTATTCAGCACCCGCGACGCTAGCTCTAAGCACAGTACAATCAGCGCCTGGTGATTGGTTAAACGTCCGCTCTCTTGATGGTGCGCTAGCCAGTCGGCGCGAGTTTCAAAAAACTTAAGCGCCTGCTGATTTTCGAGCTTCAGTAAACGATAGCTTTCCAAACAGGCCAGCAATGAAAATGCCGCAGCCCCACCCGCTCGCTCAAATGGGAAATAATCATCACAGGACCCATCTGGATGGGCGCTCTTTGCCGCAAACAAAATGCCCGCCTCCACCCAGGTTTTAAGGTTGGGCTGCTGGTAATAAGGGTTATCCGGTAGCGGCATGTCATATACCAGCGCCAAGGGCCAGACAAATTCCTGAGACATTCCACTGGGGAAATCAATAATCTTGTATTGCCAGTAATTGCGATCAAAGCAACCATAGTGAGGACTGTGGGGATTACGGTCCTGTAACGTCAGAATTTTAGGAATTTCGGCAAGAGCCGCTTGGGCAAATAAGTCTTTCATATAAAAACGGGAATGGGCATTGACAGGGTTGCGGAATGGGTAGTTTTGAGTTTTGAGCTAATAAGCATTTGACTCCTTCTAGCTAAATAAAGGATGTCAACTCAAAACTAAGAACTTCAAAACTCAAAATTTGTTTTATCTCAACTCCTTCTGTCGACTTTTTGTCATATGCTCCTCAATTTCCGAGCGTCGCAGACGCAGCTGAATGTCTTCTAATAGTTTTCGATTAGCTGACATCAGGTCCGCAATTAGGCCGAAGATCCAGCACTGTACCCCAATCAAAATCAGGATGGCTGAGAAAATCAGGCTGGGAACATGGCTGCGACCCGTTTGCTCAAACGCTGTCACAAACAACCAGATCCAACGGACACTTAGCAAAAAGCCCAAACTAAAGGGAATCGCCCCCAAAATCGTAAAAAACGATAGAGGCCGATAGGTAATAAAGATGCGCAGAATCGTAAACAGCGAGCGCTGCACGTAGGACGTAATACTTTTCACCAACCGCGACGGACGCAGATAGCCATTGGTGCGAATAGGCACTGACACCACCGCCATCCCCTTTTGTCCGGCTTGAATGATGGTTTCTAGGGTGTAGGTGTATTCGTTAAAGACATTGAGCTGCATTGCGGCATTACGACTAATGGCGCGAAAACCGCTGGGGGCATCGGCAACAGAGGTGTTACTGGCAACCCGTACAGCCCAGCTACCAAGCCGCTGCAGCAGCTTTTTAACTGGCGAAAAATGCTGGATTTCCATAATGGGTCGCGCGCCGACCACAATTTCTGCCTCACCATGGACAATCGGTTCAATCAGTTTAGGAATATCCGCTGCGCAGTACTGGTTGTCAGCATCAGTATTGACGATAATGTCAGCCCCGGCCTTGAGACAGGCATCTAACCCAGCCATAAACCCACGGGCAAGGCCGTGGTTATGGTCAAAGTTAACAATGTGGTCTACGCCCCATTCTTTGGCGACGTCTACGGTGCGGTCTACGCTACCGTCATTGATGATTAACCACTCTACTTTGTCCACACCCTGCACATGCCTTGGTAGCTCCGACAGGGTCACTCCCAAGGTATTTTCTTCGTTATAACAGGGAATTTGAATAATCAGTTTCATCGGAAGATGCCTTTGGTGTCTCAGTTTTAAGGTCTTAGTAATAACTCAAAATTAAAAACTACCTTAGAAGGGAATTTGGCTAGATTTTAGTCGAACGGGAGACCTTAAACCGCGCAACCAGCTGAAACGAAATAGCCATATGCCAATGCCAACCATAGTTAGTGCGATCGCAACTCCAACCCAAATAGGAATACCAACAGCCGGTAAAAACCACCACCATACCGCCACAATTCTGAGTAATTCAGCCTTGGTAAACTCTCCCGGCGGCGGTGGCTCCCCCACATTGCTAATAATGTCTTGAACCGGCGTATTAAACGCATCGCTTAGCTGTCGTCCAGCCGCTGCCCAAACATTAAAGATGGGTGCCTGGGATGGCTCACTCCACAGCGATACGGTCTGCATGAGCAGAGCCATACTTTGGTCCGATACCTCAGCAAAGTAGCGCTGGTAGTAGGTCAGCAGTATCGGTGCATTGGCCAAAAACCCCAGCGTAATCAGCCCAATCAACGGCAGTCGCCAGCGTTTATCCAACAGACCAACGGTGACCATCAACGCTGGAATAATCGGCACCAAAAATCGCGGTCCCCAGTTCCAGCCATTAAAGTCCCAACCGCTGTGCAACAACCAAAAGCTCGCCACAATGCCAAAAATGGCCACAAACTCCAGTTTGCGTTTTTGCCACAGCACCCACAGCCCAACTATGGCCAAAATTGTCGGTGGGCAATACCAAAACAGACCACCCCCGCTGCCAGGGCTAATCAGCTGCCCTAACGCTCGCATCAAAAAGCCATCGGTACCCAGCTGTGAGGTATCTTGCCCCGACTTGAGAAAGCTACCAAAGCGGATGTAGTTGTAGCCCAGATAAAGACCAACACCAGCAACAGTACCGATACAGGGGGCTAAAATACGGTCCCAGCTGCAGCGTCGGAGCAAAAAGTAAACGGCCAGCACAGGCCCCAGCAGTACGCCAGCGGGTTTAGTCGCAACGGCCAAAGCCACTAGTAAGCCGGCTGGCCAATGCTCCCAGCGAGACTGCCCAAAGGCCAAATATAGCGCCAGCGTAATGATGAAGGCCAGCAATGGCTCAGCAAAGAACTCACGAGCATAAACCATCGCCGTTGTCCCAAAGGCATAGCCGATAACCGCAATAAACGCCCCTCGGCGCTGCCCCCCCAACCGCAGGGTTAACCCATAGACCAGACCAGCCGTTGCCGCTGTCAGCAAGATATTAAGCACTAACCCCAATGTCGCAGAGGTATAGCGCACTGGCAAACTCAGCATTTCACCAATGATCATCCCCGTCCACACAAACGGTATCGCCACAATCGGCAGCATCGGATAACGAATAGAGTAGAACTGCCCATCCGATCCCTCGATGCCCCCAGTACCAGCAGGAACAGAAAAATCACCCTTTTGAATCAAGGATTGGGACATGTGCAGCATGTCATTACCGTCTACACCCCAAATACCTGGCTTGAGAAAGGCTAAATAAATCAGACAAATAGCAATAAACAGAGCGATAGTCGGGCACCCGAAAAGCTCATGATGTTCTCCCGATGGGTCCTTTACCTGACCAGTCATATTGAAATTTGATTAACTAGTTGGTGTAATGAGAATACTGTCAGCTCAAAGCTTTGAGTGAGTCGCAATCAAAGATTCAAAACTTTCCAATATATTGCCCGCTGACTCCTACTGAGACAGCAGACACATGCCCCAATTCCATTAAATCGAATAAATGAGGTTGCTGGCTGCTGCGTTAGCTCGGATTAACAGTCAGTCTTGCCACAGGGCAATACCGCCCAGCAGCCCTAAAACATTGGGCACCGTCGTAGCGTTGTCTGGCAGCTCAAAGGTAATGTTTTTAGCTTCACCACCCCCGATGTAGAGCCGATCATAGTTAAACAGGTGCTCAAGGGACTCAATCGCTTTTTGCAAGCGACGATTCCACTTTTCCTTACCGATTTTTTCAAGGGCAGCTCGACCTAGCTGTTCTTCGTAGGTCTCTGATTTCCGAAAACGATGGTGGGCCATTTCTAAATTGGGTACCAAATGACCGTCTACAAATAGAGCAGCACCAAATCCAGTCCCTAAGGTAATGACCAGCTCCACACCATCACCTGAGATAGCACCAAGCCCCTGAATATCGGCATCGTTGGCAACCTTGACCGGGCGATTGAGCCGCTGACTCAGCTGATCGGCCAAAGGATAGCCCACCCAGGCTTTGGTTAGGTTAATAGCGGTGTAGACCACACCGCGACGCACCACCCCTGGAAATCCGACCGAAACACGGTCAAAGGGCGACTGCTCGGCGACCAGCTTTTCAATCGTGGCCATCACCGCATCAGGGGTGGCGGGCGAGGGGGTTTTGAGCCTAGCCCTTTCCCCCAAAGGCTGTCCCGACGAGTCTAATAAAATTACCTTGGTACCGCTGCCGCCAATATCAATGGCTAGGGTTATTGCAGCGGCTGCATTAGCTGCGGCTGGCTGAGCCGACTGATTAGTAGTTACCATAAAACTTCCTTTAGGAGCGTGGGTTAACTCAATGCGATTGCTGATTTAAGGGATAAATCGATCTCGAGCGTTTATTTGACAGCCTCTCATAACTAACAATTATCCCGAGGATCAGCCCTGCCAAATCAATTAATGGTTTCTATTCTGCCCCTCAATCAATCACACCAACGCTGAGGTGGTTCGAACCGATAGATTTCTTCCAAAACTGTTACCCAACCAGCTGCCACATCGGCCAAAATTTTCTCACCTTTGTCGGCGGTGGCGGCAGTGGCATCACCCACTACGCCGCTTTTAGAAATATCGCGGGTGATCCAGCTAAAGGGTAATGCTCCTTCTAAACTTAAAAGACCTTCTTGTTGGGGGGGATATTCGGTAACGGCTCGCTCCATTTTTACCTGGTCGGGCAAAATAGCCAGCATCAAACTTGTTTCGGCATCTCCGGCATGGATACCTTCACGTCGTTCTCTCGGGCTGAGCAGTTCACCAACCTGATGGGGCACCTGCCAAACAAACTGGGGAAACACCCAGAAATCTGATTGACGCTGGTGGATATCACGGGCCACAATGTCAAGCACTTGGGGCTGTCCACCGTGGGAATTGAGCAGTACAAGCTTGCGAAATCCGGCACGATAGATGCTGTCGGCGACATCGGTGAGAACGGCCATTAGCGTTGACGCTGACAGACTGACCGTGCCAGGGAACCCCCAGTGTTCATTAGATTTTCCATAGCACAAAGGCGGTAAACAATAGGCCGGAATCGATGGAGCTAACCGATCTAGTGCGCGACCGATAATGGCCAGTCCTAAAGCTGTATCGACCGCAATTGGCAGATGCGGACCGTGCTGCTCAATCGCCCCCACCGGCTGAATAATGACCACCTGGTCTTTATCGGCCATGGTGTCTATGTCTTGCCAGGTAAGGTAAGGGTAAAAACGATGGGCTGGGATAGTTTGGTTCATCATGGGCGGGGTTGTAGAGACATTGCGTGTTTATCCAGGAATTAGAGCCTAATTAATTGTGGGTTCTAAGCCTAAATACGTAGGTATCTGAAAAAAAAGGAAAAAGTATTGACAATTCAATTTCACATTCTGTATATTTGAATACAGAAGTGAAACGTTCATTCCTCTCAGATTGATTGCATCTACCAGTTGTTGTCGGTCCTGTAAGGAACGGAAGTAGGAAAGAATAGTAACTCTATTCCACCGAAGGAACGCGCCTCGTCTTAACTCTCTACGCTGATTATTAAGGAGGCGAAATCCATGCAACTGTCTTACCGTGGAGTTAAATATACTGTTCCTGAGCGCAACGTCGCTGTTGAAGATGGCGATATTGCCCGTTATCGTGGCGTATCTTATCGTGTGAAAAAGGCTGTAGGTCATCTACAGGGTCATGTACACGGTCTAAAGTATCGCGGTGCTCAGGTCCGCTAACTGACGTTTCCCTTCAGCTACAAGGGTTCGACAGTTTAGTTTGACTGATTTACTCATTTCAATATTGGGGCTCCTTCTGCAAAGAGGGGGCCTTTTTTTGTGTAAATTTGTATTTGTGCGCACTCACCTTCCATGCCACGGTTAGTTCTGTTGGCCTGCTGCTGACTCCCCCTAGGGTATGATGCTGAGAGCGGTGGATTTTACTCAGCTGTGCTCTCTTTTCTGGCAGGTTTATCAATAGGATTGCTGTGTCTGTTGGTTACCCGTCTGCGTTCTGGGGCCAGACGCAAGGCGCTGTTTGAGCGTATCAAGATTGAGCCAGCGGCGCAGTTTTTTTCTTACGAAGCTCAGATTGCCAGTGCTGTTGCTCAGCAAAGTACCGTAGTCGACGATCTACAAACTGAGATTGAAGAGATTAACCGTGTTCTGCAATGTTCACCTATCGGCTATCTAAAAGTTGATGAAGAGAACCGACTGTTGTGGTGCAATGCCAAGGCTAAACAGCTTTTAGGAATTGAGCAGACTGATTACACAGTACCAAAATTGCTGCTGGCGATTGCCCGCTCCTATGAGTTAGACCAGCTAATAGATCAAACCCGAACCCATCAGACTGAATGCAAAAAAGAGTGGACTATTCGCTCTATTTCCCCTGACCCGGCAAATGTTTTAGAGGGACCGGCCTATCCATTAAGCGGCTATGGCATTCCCCTAAGCCGTAGGCACGTGGGGGTTTTTCTAGAAAACCGACAGGAAGCGGTCACACTGGCACAGCAGCGCGATCGCTGGACCTCAGACGTTGCCCACGAGTTAAAAACACCGCTCACATCCATTCGCTTGGTGGGAGAAACGCTGCGTAATCGAATTGACCCCAGCTTAGTGAGCTGGGCTGATCGATTGCTGCGGGAGGTGAATCGACTGAGTGCCCTGGTGGACGACATGTTGAGCCTCAGCCATTTGGAACAGAGACAGCAAGAACGTTTAGAGGTGGAGGATACTGACTTAGTTAAGCTGCTGTACCAGGCATGGCAAAGCCTAGAGCCTCAGGCAAAGCTCCAAGATAAGGGGTTTGACTATCAAGGGCCTGAATGTGCGATCGCATCTGTCAATAGCGGTCTGGTGTACCGCATGTTGCTAAACCTGTTGGATAACGCCCTAAAATACAGCCCCCCCAACCAGACGATTCATGTCCATCTGCAATCGGTGGAACAGGGAGATGACCCTGGGCTATTGCTGGATATTTTTGACTGGGGTGAAGGGTTTTTAGAAAAAGACTTGCCCTATGTGTTTGATCGCTTTTATCGGTCTGATGTGTCTCGAACTCGATCCAGCAGCGATGCGATCGCAAATGGTACCGGTCTAGGCCTCTCAATCGTGCAAAAAATACTCGAGTTTCACCAGGGAACAGTCCAAGCTCAAAACCATCCTGAAACCAAAGGAGCCTGGCTTCAGGTTTGGCTACCCAAAGCACCCATCAAAGCAAATGATCAATATTCAATATCTAAGTAACCGCTGCAATCCGTAAAATTACTGAACAAACTAAGGAACACATCATAAACTGGCCAGCATCAGTGAACATTTTTTAGGAATTACTGTAATATTCAACCGAGGTTTGTCATCAAGAAGCTACATTTGTAGAGTGCGTAGATTTACCAAGTCTTGTCTAAGCAGTCACTATCTCAACCATCGTCAGCCGACGAAAAACTACAGAAGCTACTGTCCCAGTGGGGAGTTGCTTCGCGGCGACAGGCAGAGCAGCTAATTACCAATGGTCGGATTACGGTCAACGGTGCCAAGGCTCACATTGGTCAACGGGCTAACCCTGCCATCGATGATATTCGGATTGACGGTCAGCGGCTGAATGTAGACAATCGCCCAGATAAACGTTACGTGCTCCTCAATAAACCCCGCGGCGTTGTCTCCACCTGTGATGACCCCCAGGGTCGCAAGACCGTTATTAACCTATTGCCCGATGAGCTAGGCAAGGTTCGTTTACACCCTGTGGGTCGTTTAGATACAGACTCTACTGGAGCATTGTTGTTAACTAATCATGGTCAACTCACCCAGACCCTGACCCATCCAAGTCATCACATTGCTAAGACTTATCTTGTTCGGGTCCAGGGGTCACCCACCAGCAGTTGTTTAGACAAATGGCGTCAGGGGGTGACGCTAGGTGAAAAACTAACCGCACCGGCCCAGGTTAAAGTGCTACATCCTAAACCCCCTGCTCTGTTGGAAATTGTGTTGCGAGAGGGGCGCAATCGTCAGATTCGTCGAGTGGCTGAGAAACTGGGACATCCAGTGATTAGTTTGCATCGCAGTGCCATTGGCAGCATCAGCTTAGGAGATCTCCCCCGTGGACACTGTCGCGAATTAAGCCTTCAGGAGCTTGAGAAACTCTTAAATCTCCTCTGACTAATGCTTTCAAACTTCGTATGCTGGAATCAAACCAGCGATGTGCTTAAATTACTAAGAAACATTTTTTTCTATGAAACGGCAAGGCTACACAGGTAATCAGCAGCAGGAGCAGTTACTGGCTCTAGGTAAAGTGCTGCACGATGCTCGTATAGCAAGCGGTCAAACATTGGATGAGGTTGCTAGCAGAGTTTTGGTACGCCCCAGGCTGCTGTTAGCCCTAGAAGAAGCTCAGGCAAATGAGCTACCCGAACCTGTCTATGTACGGGGTCTGATTCGACGCTACGGAGACGTACTCGGTCTAGATGGTCAAGCCTTATCTAAGCAGTATGAGGCTGTTCCTGTGCCCAAGGGCTCGGGGCGAAACTGGTCCAAAGAAGCTGTTCAGCTGCGGCCTTATCATCTATATGCCGCCTACGTAGTTCTAATTGCGGTTTCAGTCACTGGGTTATCGTACTTGATGCAGCGGGCGATTCCCCAGAATGTGGCAGAACCGATTGTAGATTCTGAAACCGCCGAACAGCTGGCACCACGACAGGTAGCGCCAGCCACACCCACTGAAACATCTCAGTCTGTTGAGACCAGTGAGCCTGTGCTCGAAGAACCCATTGTGGTCAATGTTGAATTTGTTCAGCAGTCCTGGGTGCGGGTAACGGCGGATGGGGATGAAGCCTATGAAGGCATCCTCCAGGAAGGAACAGAGCGCTCCTGGACGGCTCAAGAATCACTGACGATTCGAGCGGGTAATGCGGGTGGGGTGGTGCTTGCCTACAACCAGGGTCAAGCCAAGCCCATGGGTAAACCCGGCACTGTGGTCGAGCAGACGTTTACCCCCAGTACATCAGACGAGCTTGCTAGCCTAGCTCCATAGCGCCCTTTTTTCTGACTTAATCTTTTTCTGACTTAATACAGACGGCTCGCCAACAGCGTGGAGATTACCGTGGTGCCTTGGCCTATCTCGCTGTTGAGCTGTATGTGGCCTTGGTGATTGGTGATGATGGCTTTTGCGATCGCCAGACCCAGACCTGAGCCTGCACCATCGCGACGACTGCGGGCCTTATCCACTCGATAAAACCGGTCAAATACCTGGGACTGCAGCTCTTTGGAAATCCCGATGCCGGTATCACAGACAGCGACGTGATACGCCTCTTGCCCTTGCCAGTGAGTCTGTTTAGTGGTGACCGTCACCGTCCCCTCAGGGGTGTACTGAATGGCATTGCTAATCAGATTAGTAAACAGACGAATTAGCTGATCGCGATCGCCCGACAATCGACGAGAAAATGGGTCAACCATGGGTTTATACACCAGAGTCAGCCCCTGGCTTTGGGCCACTAGCTGCTGTTCTTCAATCACTTCCGACAGCAGCTTATGCAAATCCAACTCTTCCCACTGCATCGGAATCAACCCACCATCCTGCCGCGCCTGAAACAGCAAGGAATCCACCAGCCGCCCCAGCCGCCGAGCCAGGCGTTCAACCACCTGTAGCTGAGTGTGCTGAAAGTCAACGTCTGGGTCAGTCAGGGCTACTTGAACATTGGTTTGAATCACAGCAATGGGATTACGCAGCTCGTGGGATGCATCGGCCGTAAACTGCTTAAGCTGTTGATAGGACTGTCGCACCGGAGCCATGGCCAGCCCTGACAGCAGCCAGCCGACAGTGCCTGTCACTAAAATAATTAGCCCAGACCAAATACTGAGATCGATCACCAGCTGACGGCTGGGTTTGCTCACCTCAAACCACGGATGACTGACGCGGAGATAGCCCAAGATTTGATTGTTTACCTGAACACGGCGGCAAATTTGGCGGAGCACCTGATCGCTATTCTCTTGTTCAGCATCTGCACCATAGCTGAGGTGTACTGTTTTTCCAGCCGCATTCACCTGCAGCGGTAGATTGCTAGGTACGGATAGGGTACTCCACTGTAGCTGCCCGTTGGGATCAAACCATTCGATATCAATGCGATCATCTTCTAGGGTTTGGGCATTGTCGCGAAAGCTATCTTCCACATTCACCTGCAGTGGAGCCTGACCTTTCACACCTGCAGCCGTCAAAACCCGCCCCGACGATGGTGCTGCCGCCTCAATCACCAACGAACGCTGGACAACTTCTACCACGTGATTTAAGGTGTCATCCACTCGCTCCACCAGCGTATTTCGCACATAAAAATACACTCCACTGGCAAAGATAATCAGCAAAATGCCGGTGATGGTGGTGTACCACAAGGCCAAACGTCGGCGCGTGGTTTGGAACATGGGCGATTGGATCAACTAAAAAGCCTCAACACAAAAGGTGAATCTGGGAAGCTGGATACGATCTTCCCCCAGTCTGACGGAAAACATGCTTAACAGATGCTGGTCAGATAGGTGAGTTCACGACATCATAGATGGTGTAACCCTTGCTCAATTTAACCCTGGCGCATTGAACTATGACAGCTCAGCTGACAAAATCGTCTCCCATTTCCACCGCCCTTGAGCAGCAGCGAAGGTTCTTTGCTTCGGGTAAAACCAAACCGTTAAAATTTCGACTTACTCAGCTAGCCAAGTTAAAACAGGCCATCATTGAGCGACAGGCCGATATTGTAGCGGCGGCTAAAGCTGATTTGGGTCGCCCTGAGTTTGAAGCCTATTTTGAAATCGCCACCCTTTCAGAGATTAATCTGGCACTCAAAAGGCTCAAAACTTGGATGAAACCCAAACGGGTGAAGTCCACACTAGAGAACTTTCCATCGTCGGCATGGATACAGCCTGACCCACTGGGTGTCGTGCTCATTATTGGCCCCTGGAACTACCCGTTCCAGCTGATGGTATCCCCATTGGTGGGTGCGATCGCAGCCGGAAACTGTGCCATCCTCAAACCGTCGGAACATGCCCCCCACACCGCCAAGGTTGTTACTAAGCTAATTGCGGATACCTTTGACCCCAGCTACATCACCCTCTTTGAAGGAGACGCCAGCGTCAGTCAGCAGCTACTGGCCGAAAAGTTTGACCACATCTTTTTTACCGGTGGTACCGCCATTGGCCGCATTGTGATGGCCGCCGCCGCCAAACACCTCACCCCAGTCACCTTGGAGCTAGGCGGCAAAAGCCCCTGCATTGTCGATGCTGACATTAACCTTGACCACGCCGCAAAACGCATCGCCTGGGGTAAGTTTATCAACGCAGGACAGACCTGTATTGCCCCCGATTATCTGCTGGTTGATCGCACCATTAAAGATACCTTTTTAGAAAAGCTCACCGCTGCTGTTCGTGAGTTCTTTGGTGATGATCCATCCCAAAGCTCCGACCTCAGCCGCATTATCAACCCAAGACAGTTCGACCGATTAATTGGTTTGCTCAACAGTGGCACCCCCATCATTGGCGGCGAAACCGATGCTGGCACTCGCTACATTGCTCCCACTGTTTTAGACAATGTCACCTGGGAATCTCCAGTAATGCAGGACGAGATTTTTGGTCCAATTTTGCCCGTACTCACCTATGACCGGTTTGACCAGGCCTTGGCCCAAATCAATGCCCGCCCCAAGCCTCTGGCGCTATATCTCTTCACTCGAGATCGAGCCAAACAGCAACAGGTGTTAACAGGCACCTCATCGGGTGGAGTGTGTCTCAACGATACGGTATTGCACATTGGCGTCCCCGATCTCCCTTTTGGGGGCGTGGGGCAAAGTGGTATGGGCAGCTACCATGGCAAGGCAACATTCGATACCTTTTCCCACTACAAGAGCGTGCTCAAAAAAACATTTTGGTTCGATTTAGATTGGCGCTATGCCCCCTACAAGCCCTCTAAACTCGCTCAAATCAAAAAACTTGTTACCCGGTAATCTACAAAGGAAACCCTAAAATGGCCTACGATTTTGACCTGTTTGCAATTGGTGCGGGGTCTGGCGGTATTGCCACTGCCAGACGCGCCGCCCAATATGGTGCAAAGGTCGCTGTGGCAGAATTTGATCGCTTAGGCGGGACCTGTGTAAACCGGGGGTGTGTACCCAAAAAGCTCATGGTTTATGCCTCTCACTTCGCCAGTCATGTGCAAGAGTCTGCAGGCTATGGTTGGACCTTTGAGCCGGGCAAATTTGACTGGCCCACTATGCTCAAGGCTGTCAACGACGAAGTCAGCCGGTTAAATGCCATCTATCAGCGCATGATCGACAACGCTGAGGTGACTTTATACCAGGGGCATGCCCGCATTGTTGACCCACACACTATTGAGGTGGCAGGTCAGACAGTGACGGCTGAGAAGATTTTGATTGCCGTTGGTGGTAAACCCAGCAGACCTGATATTCCAGGAATTGAGCTGGCGATTACTTCCGATGAGATTTTTCATCTAGCTCAGCAACCCAAGCGCATGGTGATTTTTGGGGGTGGGTACATCGGCTGCGAGTTTGCCTGCGTATTAAACGCGCTGGGGACGGAAGTCACCCAGGTTATTCGTCGCGACAAGATTTTGCGCGGCTTTGATGAAGATATTCGCACTGAAGTGCAAGATGCCATGCTGCGTCACGGTATTCGCATTGTCAATGACGAGCTAGTCAGTCTTGAAAAAACTGATGAAGGACTGCAGGTCAATCTAAAAAATAACAACCTGATATTCACTGATGTGGTGGGTTTATCTGCCCTGGGGCGTATCCCTCGGCTTGAGAACCTGGGGTTAGAAAATACCCGTGTCGAAGTTCATAATGAGGCAATTGTTGTCGATGCCCACAGTCAGACTGCAGAATCTAATATCTTTGCGGTAGGAGACTGCACCGACCGGATTAACCTCACCCCAGTTGCCATCAATGAAGGACGCGTATTTGCCGACACCCACTACGGTGGCAAGCGTCGAGTTATGAGCCATGAAAATGTTCCCTCAGCGGTGTTTACCACACCCGAGGTAGCCACAGTAGGCATGACCGAAACTGAGGCAATGGAAAAGTACGGTGAAGTTGCCATCCGAGTTTATCGCTCTCGGTTTAGACCGATGTATTACACATTGCCCAAGCTGGAAGAAAAAACCCTGATGAAGCTGATTGTGCACCTGCAAACCGACAAGGTTTTAGGAGCACATATGGTGGGTGATGCTGCCGCTGAAATTATTCAAGGAGTCGCTGTTGCGGTAAAAATGGGTGCAACTAAGGCTGACTTTGATGCCACTGTGGGCATTCACCCCAGCTCAGCAGAAGAGTTTGTCACAATGCGATGACAGTCCTAGCGTTGCACAATTGAGGGATGAATATATGTGCACGTTTCTGGATTTTCTCTTTATTGAGTAGCGAAATCTCTTCTCTCCAAGGTTCATTATTACTCATCATGATCACCTGAATACCTTTCGTGTCCTTGGTACAATGTTGGCGAGATTGTAATAAAAAGAAAGAATCAAACAAATTTCTCTCCCATTCTCCCAATAATCTCTTCGCGAATCGCTTGTCTATTGGCTAGATAGAGCACATTAATTTTTTCCAAAACCGAGGAAAGCTCAATCCTATTGTCTTGAGCTTCATGTATTGTGGCTATCCAACTATAAGCAGCTTGCTCAACACGAATCCATCCCATTACATTCGTTTTCTCTACAAGGTTTTCAAACTTGCGGCGCGACTGATCGTATTCTCCAAGGTAGTGCAGATAAACGCCATGCTGATAATCAAGAGGTAATTCATATCGTAACTTTAGTCGAGGAGATACTACATCCCAACTTTTTGCTTTCCGAAGTAATGCTCTCGATTCGCGGACAAGTTCTTCAAAGTCGACTCTTTTCAACGAAAAATCGCTTTCTTTGTTGAGACAAATCACCAATCGTAGTCGAACTTCAGTCAACAGCGCCATAATGTCCATATCTTCAGGACAGAGCTGCTCTAGAAATAAACGAGAGTTAACAAGTTTCCATGCTTCATCCACATTCTTTTTAGCGTGCTCAAGGTTGCCTTTTGTATTTTGCTTAGTCAGCTCCCAGGCAAGAGTTCCAAGTGCGCTAACTCTTACTTGAATGTCACCATTGCGTTGAGATTTTTTCAGAAACCATTTAGATAGTTCCGTAACAAAATCGATTTTTTCACTAAGATGTGCAATGTATCTAATTTCGGAATAGATCCGTTTTAGTAGATTGTAGCAATCGATTTCCTGAATTCCTCGTTTGATAGCAGGAACAATGAGCTGTGAATACTTTTCACAAAAGCTTTCCTGCATTTTATCAAGGTGATCGAAATCGTGCTTCATATCCCAAGTCACAAGATAGTCAAGCACTTTCTTTAATAGTTCCGGGGTTGATAGTTGAAGGCTTTCAAGATCCAATGCTTTTGAACTACTATTCCGTGATTGCGCTATTTCCTGAAGATAGTTCCGATGCCACCTTTTAACATCACTATCAGAAATCTCTCGCACTGGCGTTTGGTGAAGGTATGCACGATGATGCTGTAGAAAATTGAGAACTCCAGCAAGCTGAAATGCTGAATCTAGGTAATTCCAACCGTTTTGATAGAGTATAGCCTTGGTTAATTTATCAGCATTTTCATCGCTCAATGGTCTTGTACCGCTGTAGACATCAACAAGAGTGCTTGAATGAATGTCAGCAATTTTCGCTAGAGCATTTGTGCTTGGAAATCCAAGAGCAACCGATGCTTGGTTGTTTACAGACATAAGCCTACTACCTTATGTTGTGAGCATTATCGCAATATATAAAGAGGTGAGCTACTGAGCTAATCTCAGCTCTTTGACTCACGCAGGGCATGTCAGTTAGTATCTGCATCAAGACTGTAAGTACTTATTAACATCTCCGATTTCAACAACATACTGCGCCACCAGGTACCAGATGGATGCATTGCCAGCAACCAGCAGTAGAAGACCTGGCAGGAGCATAAATACCGCGCCGACTACCGTAACCAATAGCGTACCCGCTGCTAACACCCAAACGGAGACGATTAAACGTAGGCTCAGGCCGCGGTTTGCGGCCATTAACTGTAGCGTAGTAGTCGGTTTTAGCAAACTGCTGCCTGACACCACAAATCGTGCTCCAGATACGAGTAGGGCTACAACAACAACAGCTAAAAGCAACAACGCTACAAACAACATTGTCAAGTCGCCTCCTGTCAGCATTGCGCTGAACTGTAGCCCAGTGAGCAGCGATGTAAACAGGCCATATAAGCGCACAGCAATAAATACGACAAAAACAGCACTCAACGCTCGGTTAACTATGGAGACAATTGACCTGAGGGCCGGTTGCCGTTTGATAATCTCACCACTAATGCGCAGATAAATAAACATCACAGCAGTGAAGAAAATGGGAGATATGCCACCCGTTGTCTCGGCTTCGGTAGCATCGCTGGCACTAAACGTTAGTAGCACCATGAGAATGACCGGAAAACAGTAGATGAATCCGACAGCCACCAATCGCAATCCGTCTATAAGCGACTGTCGTAGTTTAAATCTGGGTAAGCCGCTCTGCTGAAGGTAGATAGCCCGGACAATGGCTTGGCCGTAGCCAACGAGTATGATTTGTCCAACGATGGGGATGAGCTGCCAGAGGGCCAGCGGCAGCATGCGCCGGCCCTGCCACGGATAGCGTAACGCCCGCATTAACTCAGTCATGATTGCTCCTCCTCAGACCGGCACCAGGCAACATAGTCAGCTAGCTTCCTACGGAGTTCGGTTTCATCTATGCCTAGCTCCGCTAGGGAGTGATTAACGGTGTAGTGCTTGCGTTCACGTGGGGGATGGGTGCGCGGTACATGAAGCGGCAGCTGATCTTGGTGTAGACATTCTCGATAGACACGCTGCATCGTGCCCTCAAGATCAGACACAAAATCTGCAAAGCGCACTACGCAGCGGCGTGCACCGCTCTGCGAATACCAGGCTTGTTCAATTCGACAGTAGTCACTCTCTGTATGTAGCAGCCACGCGGACAACCATGCCCAGGGTGGGGGACCCATGGCCGGATCGCTAGGATTGATCCGCAGATAATTGATGCCGCTTTGCAAGCGTTTAGCCGGATCGCGCACCAGCGTTAAGAAAGCCGCGTCTGGATATTGACGCTCCAAGGCAGCGGCGGCGCAGAGAAAGTGACCTTTGATAAAGAGACGACAAGACTTTTCTGTGGCTGCATCACCGATAAACAGCAGATGCTTGCGTCCAATGCGGTCAATAAGCTGTACAGCGTCATGTTCTAATTGGGCCCGATCTTGTGGGGGAAAAGCAGCAAAGTTAAACTCGCGCGCTGCAGCCCCAGGCCCCAGATAAACAGCAAGAGGGTTTAGATGCGACGAGAACATTGCCCCATCAAACGTATCTGCTTTGAACGGATCAAATTCGTGTCGTTCGAGCAGCTCGGCTGACATCATTGACTCGAACATGGTGCGCAATTTTTCGGGAGTTAGGATGCGGCCAATCGTGTTGGGTACCAGCTTCCACAGCCACAGATAGGGAAACATGCACTGCAGCAAGTTGGGCGCCGTCACGGCAGGATCAGCTTCGATGTAGCGGGTCATTTGGGTACTGCCACTACGTCCGCCGCTAATCACAAACAGCGGCGCAACAACCTGTGTTGCGTTTAACGCTTGCCCATATAGCAGCTCATCAAGCAGCCACGCTAACCCCTGAATCGGCGTCATTAGTAGCTTACGAACAATGCTAAGCGTGAGCCAAATCCTTGCTTGGCGAGACATGCCTGGGTTGATGGGTTCTACAGACCACGTCAGCCGCAGGTAGCGTTTGACTTGTGCTGTGTGTGGCCCCATGGGCGGTCGATGCCAGATTAGACAGGCAGCTGCATAAAGCGGCCATAAAACGAGATCAAGAGCAGCGATCGCAACTATCTGAATCGCCTTAAACGCCAGAGCAATCACTGGTGGTCTGGCTTGCGCATCGGTATCTATTGCCGAAGCCGAAATGTCCATAAAGAGTTTCATGTGGCCGACTTAACTTACACCTGTTAGCTATAAATCTAACAGGTGTAAGTTAAATGTCAACTGTATATTTGTGCGATAATAGACCCACCCTAAGGGCGAGCGATATGAGTGAACATTTGGCAGATACTCCAAAAGACCCGCGTGTGCGGCGAACGCGGCGGCTGTTGCAAGACTCTCTCAGCACACTTTTAGAAAAGAAATCGTTTGGCTCTGTCTCAATTACCGACATTTGTAAACAAGCTGATATTGCTCGCGTTACTTTTTACCAGCATTACGACAGTAAAGAAGCATTGCTGCTGGCGAGTGTTGCTGATTTCTTTGCAAACCTGCATCAGACAGTCAATCAAGATGCGCTTGATCGATATCTTGAGACGGGTGATATGAACGCACTCAAGTCGACACGTCAGATGGATTTAGCTGACCCAAGTCAGGTACGACTGATTGGTGTGGCATTGCAACACATTGGGGCAGCTGTCCGTAAGCTGGTGCTCGCATCATTCTTAGAAACCTATTCGCAACGCGAAACAGAGCTAGATGAGAAAGAGATACAAATACTGGCAACTTTTTATGTTGGGGGCATGTTGACCTTGTTTGAACAGTTTTTAAGCGGTCAGCTCACTGTTCCTCAATCTGAGGTCCAAATAGCGACGCTTACCTTTCTGCGCATCTTGAGACAAGGGGTTATTGAGTCAAGGGGGCATTCGATTTAGCGCGCGGCTACAGCTTTCGAGAGTCGCACGAATGCCCTTGGCTGACCGTGCATTTATGTGAGCACCATCCAAAACAAGAAATTCAACATTAGGCTCATGGCACCAATCACATGGTCAAATTGCTCAGCCGCACGCGGTAGTTTGATCGATAGCTTTTGAAAAACTAGAACATAGGCCAGCCAGCCGGCTGCAATGGTCAAGAGTGGTTTTACAACGTTGCTCAAGCTGTAGGCTTCGTAATAGAGACCATTGGCCAAAACTAAGCCGCTCAGTAACAGTACCAAAGCTGGCCAAAAACCTGGTTTTACAGGGTCTGCAGTCGGCTCTGAGGGCAGAAAAATAAATTTGGCAAATGAAACTGCCGTGCCAAATGCCGCAACGTTCATGCCAATAACCTGCCAGGGGACTAGATTTTTTGAGGTGAGTACCTTAGCGCCAAACCCGGCCAGTAACGGAAAGCCTGAGATGGAAAAACTTGCGATCGCTAATGCTATCCAAATAGATCTGGGGATAGGATTTTGCTTTAGCACTTTGATATTGCGACTGGGCAAATGGCCTGAAATCAAAAAAAGAGCCGATTTCACCAGACCATGGGTGAGCGCATAAAAGCCACCTACAGCCGGGGCTGCCAGGATAAACCCAAGCTGAGACACGGTGTGAAATGCAAGAATGCGCTTAGTATCGTTAGAAAATACAGCATAACTGACACCAAACAGCGCGGTGGCCACACCAAAAAAGCGAACGATAGTGTCAATTTCAGGTGCCATCAGGGCAAACCGCACGAGGGGATAGATACCCGCTTTGACCACCACACCCGATAGCAGAGCGGATATGGGGGTTTCTGTTTCAGAATGGGTGAGCGGCAGCCACAGCCCTGAAACAAAAATGCCGCCTTTGGTCAAAAGGCCAACAAAAATGAGGGCAATGGCCTCTGTTGATGCGTTTGCTAATCCTTCAAAAGCAAACGAATTGCTCGTTTGATACACCAGCACCGCACCGAGCAAGTAAAACAACATGGCTGTATTACTTACAAATAGATACCGGAGCCCCACCCAAATGGAGCGATCGGTTCGAGGGTAGGCAATCAGCAAGAATACAGCAATACTGATAACTTCTAGGGCCACATAAACACTGATCAAATCTGCACTGACAAAAACCGCATTCACGCTGCCATGCAAAATAATGGCCTGGGTATAGAAGAACGCCCCCTTTCCACTTTGCCAGCAGTAAAGAATGACCGCTGTGGTGACAACGGCATTGGTCAAAATAAAGAAACCGCTCAGACCGTCAATCAGTATACTGACGCCAAAATTATCTAATAGTTGAAAACTGATGGGTGCGGGGTTGAGCACATGCCACAGGCCATAAGCGAACGAAATAAATGAAATTGCGATCGCTAAAATGCGATCTAATTTGGGCAGCAGATAAATGCTGAATCCTACGAATAAAGGCAGGACGAGCCAAATTAGGGCAAGAGCTTCATGGTCTATGATCATTTTTTCGTTCGCGGCACTCTAATTTAGGAATATCACGCGGTGGACCAGCAGGGGAATCATAGACGTTGTCGTCGTGGCTCGTTAGTGACGAGGAAAAGCCAGGTTAGGGGTAATTACAAATGGGGAGTGATGCGATCTCGCAACTCCATACCAACGCTAATCCCAAGCCGCTCCGCTAACCAACACTTTGACCAACAAGACTCTCGATTCCCTCTGCATCCGTGGGTAACCCTGCAGTCAGCACCTCACAGCCGTCTTCGGTAACCAGCACATCATTCTCAATACGGATACCTCTGACATCTGCAAACTCGGCCAGACGCTCCCAGTTGACGATGTTGGCGTAGCGCTCTTGATTACCCTTGTCTTCTAAAATGCCCGGCACCTGATAAAACCCAGGCTCAATGGTTACTGCCATGCCAGCCTGCAACGGTCGATCCAGACGTAGAAACCCAAGACCAAACCGCTCGCTGCGCTTTCGGCCTGGCACGTACCCTGCCAAATCCCCAAGATCCTCCATATCATGCACATCCAGACCCAGCAAATGACCAACACCGTGGGGAAAAAACAGCGCATGGGCATCTTGTTCGACCAAATCATCTGGCTGACCGATAAGAATGCCTAGATCTACTAGCCCCGCTGCCAGAGTGCGGCAGGCCAACAGATGTAGCTCTCGATATTCCACACCCGGTTTTGCCGCTGCAATACACGCGTTATGAGCTGCCAGTACGACATCGTAGAGATCACGCTGAGTTGCTGAAAACTTGCCGCTGACAGGCCAGGTCCGGGTAATATCGGAGGCCCAACCCGTCTCAGTCTCTGCACCCACATCCGCCAATATGAGATCGTTTTCTCCTAGGGGGTGGTGATAATGGTTGTTGTGCAGTACCTCACCATGAACGGTAACAATACTGTTGTAGGCACAGGTCATAGCGTTTGCCATAATTACCTGCTCCATCACTGCCCGAATATGGGCCTCTGTGAGATTTTTTTCAGACGCTGTCGCCGCCATACCCGCTTTGTGGGCACTCACAGACACCTGAGCCGCACGACGCATTTCACCTAGAGCATGGTCGTCGTGACACATGCGCAGTTGAACAATCGCCTCAAGCAACGCCAAATCCTGTTCTTGAGATTGTTTTGCCATGGGAATCGAGCGGTCTAGCAGCTGTTCTTGCTGTAACGCCGTGGCGCTATCTTGCACTTTGAGGGTAGCTACTTGATCATTTGTAAAATGCTTTAAATCTTCTAACGGTAATGCTTTACCCGCACCAATTTTATTCGCTAACTCCGCACGGCTAGGGCTGGGACCGTGCCACAATGTCTGGGCCGGTGTGGCTTCATCCATAAACAACGTAAGATGGCCGTCTGCTAGATGAATCACAGCATTGTCCAGCGATAGCCCCGCAAAATAAAGAAAGTGACTACTAGGTCGAAATGGATGGGTATTTGCTGGGAAATTGCGAGGGGTGGCCTGACCCGACCAGAGTAAAACTGGATTGTCGAGCTGTTTGGCTAACCGCCGACGGCGCTTTTTGAGAGTTTTGGCGAGGGTCATTTTTAGAGGGAAATTTAAATTTTGAGCCATCTGGTCGAACTGCTTTGACAGATTCGAATCCAGGTGAGAGCGTTGACTCAAAATGGAGAACTACCCAATATCGTAACCGGGGCCTTTGATATGGTTAGGTGTGGCTGATACCGAGTTGAGTCAAAGTTAAAACCTATGGTGCCTGCAAATGATGCGGAAAAACTAATCTTAGACCTGGTCACCCCGGTTGCAGAGATAGAGGCGGTGGCGTTAAGCGACAGTCTAGGTCGGGTTTTAGGGCAACCCGTTAGCAGTCAGCTAGACTTTCCCCACTGGGATAATTCGGCGATGGATGGCTATGCCGTGCGGTATGACGATGTCGCTCAGGCCCCAGCAGCACTAACGGTCGTAGAAGAGATACCCACCGGCCAGGTACCCCAGCGCTCTATTCAACCAGGGGAGGCGGCTCGTATTTTTACTGGGGGGATGCTGCCAACTGGAGCAGATACCATTGTGATTCAAGAAAATACCCAACGAGAGGGTGACCTGGTCAACGTGTCAGCTGCCCCTACACCTGAGGCATTTGTTCGTAAAAAAGCTAGCTTTTATCAAGCCGGAGCAGAGCTGCTAGGGGCGAGAACCCGCATTGGCGCGGCTGAAATTGCCGTATTGGCAGCAGCCCAGTGTGTATCTGTACCGGTGTATCGCCGTCCCCGAGTCGCAATTTTATCAACGGGGGATGAGCTGGTAGATATCAATCAGCCCCTAGGACCTGGCCAGATTGTGGACTCTAACCGCTATGCCCTGGCAGCGCTGATCGCTCAAACAGGGGCAATACCAATGCCCATGGGTATTGTGCCAGACCAGCGGGCGGCCACACGACAGGCCATTGCCGAGGCCCTCGACCAGGCCGATATGGTGATTTCGTCGGGCGGGGTATCGGTCGGGGACTATGACTATGTGGATCAGATTCTGGCGGAGCTAGGGGCGACTATCCACATTCGTTCGGTGGCGGTAAAACCGGGTAAACCCCTGACGGTTGCCACCTTTGACAAAAGTAAGGGCCAGCAGCTTTATTTTGGACTGCCCGGCAATCCGGTTTCTTCACTGGTCAGTTTTTGGCGCTTTGTCCAGCCTGCCCTACGTAAGCTTGCAGGCGTCAAGCCAGACTGGTCACCGACATTTGTTTGGGCCACCACCCAGAGTGACCTAACGGCGGCTGGCAAGCGTGAGACCTATCTATGGGGGCAGCTATCTTTGGGGGAAAGTGGGTATCAATTTACTTTGGCGCGCGGAGGCCACAGTTCTGGAAACTTAGTCAACCTTAGCTGTACCAATGGGTTGGCCAGAGTACCGCTGGGGGAAACGCTGATTAAAGCTGGCAGTCGCGTCAAGGTTTTAGCGACAGAGCTATAAATTTCTAGGACATTGATATAGCAATCGACGGATGCATTCGTTGATTGCGAGTCAGGTTAGCTGTTGTAATTTGGGGCTTTCAGGGATATCGATTGTCCTAACTAACCTGACAGATGCAATAGTATGCTTCTGGGACGAACAGTGTAGAAAGGGCTAAGATGGACGATAATTTTTGTCCTTGCCCTTAACCATTAGGGTTACTTTAGCGAATGACTGTATACACTATGGGTTCATTACGTTAAAGTAGCGCCATATTCAGCACAAATTTTCTCTGGCTGATAGTTTTATGAGCCCCAAACGCAATCGTCGTCGTCCGTCTAAGCCTGTTTCAATTCCGCGCAGTCGCTCGATACCCAAAAGAGTGCCGCCGCGTCCGTCGCCGTCTTATGCTGGGATGACGGCTGATGTACCCGCTCCGACTCACAGTGATGATGAACCACAGCGCTCGGGATTTAGGGGAGCGGTGCTGCTGCGATGGATTGGTAGCTGGCAGTTTTTACTGCTGACGACCGCAGTACTTTTGACTGGTTCTGTTGCGTTTGCGGTTACTAGCTTATTTCGGATGCCAAACCTGCCCAACTGTCGGGCAATTTTTTGGCCAACGGCTTCAGCGGCAATGCGGTTACAGTGTGCCGAATCCTATGCCGACCAGGGGAGCGTTGATTTTTTACTAGAAGCGATCGCACTGGTCGAAAAGCTACCCGACGATCATCCCCTACGCGCCGAAATTGATGCCAAAGTTGAGGGCTGGTCCAGCGAAATTCTAGACAGAGCTGATGATTTATTTCATCAAGGCGAACTGGAAGTTGCGATCGCAAATGCTCAAAAAATTCCAGAAAATACGGCAGCAGCTGACAAAGTAGAAACCTATGTTCGTCGTTGGCAGCGGGTGTGGGGTGAAGGGTCCGAGCTATTTGCAAAAGCTAAAGAGGAACTGATTGACGGCAACTTTAAGGAAACCTTTAGACTATCGGTGCTGCTGCTGGATGTTAGCAATGACTATTGGTCAGAAACAAAGTATGCCGAGCTGACCAGGCTCATCGCCATGGCCCGTGAGGATAGTCGCAAAATTAACAAGATTAAACAACTGGCAGACAACGGTACGGTTAGCAGCTTTAAGGAAGCACTTAAGCTCATCGGTTCTATTCAGTCTGAGAGTGTTCTCTACGATGAAGCAAAGACCCTCAAAAAGACACTAGCCACAGACATGCTAGAAGTAGCTGAGACCTTTTTGGCCCGCAAGCAGCTGCCCCAGGCAGAAGAGGTGTTGGCAGCTATTCCGCGCAATGAAGGACTAGACGAAGAAATCGCTGATTTTCAAGTCTTTATCGAAGCCTATCGTCGGGCCTGGAGTGGTGATGCTCTGGGTTTAGACTCTGCCATTACTCGATTGCAAAGCATGGGGCGCGAGCGTCCTCTCTATGAGCGGGCTCAGCTGTTGATTGGTCAGTGGCGGTCTGAAATTAGAGCCCTGGCACAGCTCGACATTGCCCGTCAGATTGCTGCCCCAGGGAATGTCAACGATCTGCGGCTGGCCATTAATGAGGCAAACCAGGTTAACCGTGAAAACCCACGGTGGCAAGAAGTCTCCACCCAAATCGATCAGTGGCAAGATCGGGTTGAGACAACAGAAGATTTGCCAATTCTCAATCGAGCCGATCAGCTCGCGGCTGTGGGCACCCCCGACGCCCTGCGACAGGCGATTCAAGAAGCACGCACAATTAGCTCTGAGCGGGCTCTAGGCGATGAAGTAGACAAACGGATTGATGGTTGGCAGGGCCGGATTGAAGCGATTGAAGATCGACCGCTGGTGGATCAGGCTCGTCGGCTAGCCGCATCAGGGAACTTATCGGGTGCGATCGCAACCGCATCACGCATTTCTCCAGGACGTTCGCTCTACAGTGAAATTCAAAACGATTTAGAAAACTGGCGTGACCAGCAACAAGGCCAGACCCTCATGCAAGAGGCCAACAGTATTGCCCGGTCAGGTAGTGCCAATGATTTAGCCAGAGCGATTGCAACAGCCAACCAAATCTCATCTAGCAGCCGTCAGTACAACAACGCGCTAGAGCAAATCAACAGCTGGAGTTGGGACTTATTAGACCTGGCCGATAGCGAAGCTCGTAACAGCCTGCCCCGTGCTATTCGTCTGGCCGAGCAAGTTCCTTCTCAGTCTAGTGCCTACGATACAGCCCTAAGCCGCATTGAGGTTTGGCAAACTGTTTTAGAGCGAGGTGCCGAAACCCAAGGCGTCTCTTCAGACTTTACTGAAGATGTATCAGACCAATGATCCTAGCTGCAATCAAGGCAGATTAACCGCAGCTACTCCAACTCTCAAGGCTTTGCAAAAAAAATCAGTTACATATTTCTCAGTAGAGCCTTCTCCACTTGTTGTAGCAGCGTATCGAGACGGGCTCCCTTTTTGAATAGCTGATCGATATCTGGTGAATCAGTCGTAGCCATCTGTGCCATTTCAATACTGGCTCGCACCAAGCTAAAGATAGGGCTATAGACAGCGGGTTGACCACCACCACCCCGTAGCTTTTTAGCTTTTTCGGCCAGTTCATCCAAAAGCGGTTCCCAATCTTGAGCAGCACTTGATTGAGCCTTTTTGCGCTTAGTCTTGGCGGGTGCTACGTCTGATTCGAGGGTGTCAATAATGGCGTTGTTGTCTTTGGCGATGAGGTAGGCCTGTTTGAGGGATGATTTGATGCCACTACCAAAGAAAATGTTGTACCAGCGAAAGAAGCCGTCATAGACGATCTTTCCTTTAAAGGGCAACAGAATAGTTTGTACTCGCACTGGCAAATCTCGTTTGTCCATAAAGGCATCCAAACCTTCCATGAGACCCAGCACAGCATAGGTGTTCTCTTTGTCGTCTATAAAAATGCTGTATTTTTTGAGGAGTCGTTCAATAAAAAAGTCACCCTGAACAAAGTTTTTCCATGTAGCGATGATGCTGAGTTTTTCGGTCTCTAGATTGTCTGGATTGTCTTGGATGAATTGATCAATTAGCTCAGGATGGTCAAAGAGATAATCTCTGACGATGATTTTTTCATCCATTGAACTGTCTGTGTAGGCTTTAACGTCCTTGACGTCTGGTAATAATTTTGCTTGCTGGCTCACGTACCATTGCAATGGCAGCATCAAATCAAAGAATAGCTGTACGTCAGCGGGGGCCAGTTTCATAGGGATGCTCAGGGCGGTGGTTCATTGATTACTGAGCAAATTAATGGGGTCTTAAGTACCGTGTCAAGCTCATGGTTTTGAGGGCTACTCCTAACTAGCTCCTGGACTCTGCCTGGAGCAAAGGCTGGTACTAGCAAAAACGGTTTAGGGCATACTCAAGAAATATTTACCTCCTAAACGCCTATTCCATGTCGCTTTGGCAGCTTTACTACCATTTTGTATGGTCTACTAAAAATCGTGAGTCCTTAATTACAGAGACCCACGAGCAGCTACTTTATCCAGATATTCGCAGTAGAGCTGATCGCCTTGGATGCATTCCCCATGCAATTAACGGCACTGAAAATCATATTCATTTGATTTTATCTATTCCACCACATCGATCAGTGTCTGAGGTAGTCAAGCAGCTGAAGGGTGGCAGCTCCTACACCTTAAACCAGCGATTACCCACAATGAGTAAATTTTACTGGCAAAAGGAATATGGTGTTTTTTCTTTAGGTCGTAGACAACTCGACAGAGCCATTCGGTATGTCCAAAATCAAAAAGAACATCATGCAACAGGTTCTGTGATTGAGATACTTGAGCAAACAAAGGGTCAATAATGGTTTGTGATTATGCTGATGCGATCGCACAGATAATCCTGGCTGGGGGCTATTCATCCACGCACGGTTCAAAACCGGGCGCTCATCGATGGCTGTCGCTCAAGCGACAAAACCACGAACCCCTTTAGCGGGTTTTGATCCCATTAGCCCTGGGTTTTGAACCCTGGGCGGCCCACGCCATTAGCCAATCGTTATGCCCGTATTCATGCATCTCGGGCAGGTGCCATTCATCCACGCACGGTTCAAAACCGGGCGCTCATCGAAGGCTGTCGCTCAAGCGACAAAACCACCAACCCCTTTAGCGGGTTTTAATTCAATTAGCCCTGGGTTTTGAACCCTGGGCGGCCCACGCCATCAGCCAATCGTTATGCCCGTATCCAGGCATCTCGGGTGGGTGCCGTTCACCCACCCACGGTTCAAAACCGTGCGCTAACCGACGGCTGTCGCTCAAGCGACAAAACCACGACCCCTTCAGCGGGTTTTGATCCCATTAGCCCTGTCACTTTCAGTGCAGGGCGAACTGACGCACCATTACCGTTTCCTCTTACCCTTCCCCTTTCCCCCTTTCCCCGTCTTTTTCTTTATTTTCTCCCGCTCCGCCCGAATGCGTTCGAGGAGGACGCTGGCGGGTTCGTCGTTGGTGTCTTGGGTGACGAGTTGGCCTCGGAAGGCTTTGGCGAGGATGGATTGGTCTAGGGAGTTTAGGTTTGTATGATTATCTTGGTAATATTTTTCAATAGCTCTGATACAAGCAAAATAGCGATCTACTTTCTGAACAATTTTCTGCTGTTCCTGAAGAGAACAAAAAGGTATTTCAAATTTCCCAAGTTTTTGGGCATTAATATTAGACTGACTCACACCATCAGTTTTGACACGCCAGCACATGGCTTTAGCGTAGTTGCTATTTAGGTAATAATTCAGATATTCAGGATCTAATTCTTCAAAATTGTTAATCCGAATTAAATATCCTGCGAAAATAGCTGCTCTCTGCCCTCGATATATGCTTGTTTTTCCAACAAGCTCGGGGCTATTAGTCCTGTTAAAGAGAACAGTATATGGTTTGAGGCTATATTTGTTGATCTCTCCCTCATTAGAAGAATAAACAAGGTTGTCCCAATCTATTTCACCTCCTTGCAAGTTCCCCATTCGTAACACTGGAACCTCACCAGAGGGAGCTGATTTAGCAGAAGTTCCATAGTTCAATGATTCGGCTAATTTTTCTAAATATGTAGACCGCCAAGAATCTGGTAAATCAGGTACTTCACCTACTTCCTGAAAATCATAGATTTTGCTTATTTTCTCTCTTTGTTTAGATGAGCTTGCTTTAGGTAGACGATTTATGCGTATCCGCTCCAACAACTTTTCTGCAGGTTCCACATCGGGATTCTGTGCCCGCCAATCTGCCGTCAGGTCGCCCCGAAATGCGGCGGCGAGGACGGACTGCCGAAACTGGTCGAGCAATGGGGGGATGGTGTCTAGGGCTGCGCGGGCTTTGCGACTGCGGGTGGTTAGGGCTTCGATTTTGGCGACGATGCGGTGTTGCTCGTTGAGGGGGGAAAGATAAATCTTGAGTGGTTTAAAGTTGCGTGCAGATATTCCTTTTACAGTAGTTCCAGTACCATGTCCCTTTAACCTGGCCTGAAATTCAGGATTAGCCAGCTGATACATTAGATACTCAGGTAAAAGTAAATGTCTATCCGTTCTGAGAAGCATCATCCTTTGAGCTAAAGAGAATTTAATATTTGGTGCTAGCGCAACTTCACCTAGTGGTCCTTCCGTTGTTAAAAGAACGTCTCCTTCTTCTGGAAGACCTCTGGTCATATATTCCTGAAAAATCTCTTCTGTTACATATTTTAAGCCATCCCAGATAACTCCAAAGTTACGAATATTAGAGGAACGTAGATGTGGTATTCCTTCCTGACTATATGGGGGAGTTCTTCCTCTGTAATCAATGATTCTGACTAACTCATCAATAGAAGCTGTGTCCCAGCCTGCAGGCAAAAAATCAATCACACTACTCAAACGATTTCCTCCATTTCCTCAAGCAGTATCCATTGCAAATTGACTAATCGCGATAAAGGCTGCTCAGGGCTTTCCTCCCTGAAACCCTCCTGTTCGTGGGGGCCTAACTCCCCCACACACCCCGAAAGTAGGTTGTCTTTCATAGCAAACATACGGATTGGGTGTGAGTTACGGCGAGGTCAGGGTAAAGGTTACGGTAGAGTCCTGATAACTTGCGAAAGATTTCTAGAAAGAGATTAGGCATCTCCTCGAAAAAGCTATACCCGTTAAAGTTCACTCCAGCCAGCCAATCCTGAAAAGAATAAGACTCAAAGCCCCCAGCATTGGGGGTTTGGGGGCCTGAATAACTGTTATTTCTCTCCTCGAAAATCCTCTCAATAACCCTCATTATTCCTACCCATACTACCAATATCGTTGGCTGAGCGAAGCCGTTCGCGAAGCGTCTCCTCGGAGTTAGCGCATCATCCTTCCAAAATCCCCACCAATACCCGCACCAAATCCTCTAAATCATCTGGCACCCGATAACCACCAATATCCTGCGTAATCAACTTAGCCCCTCGATCCAACACCCCAAATACCCGAAGACTCCCCATCGTCACAGCCCCATAGATTATCTCTGGTGCCCCTTCCACCATGCCCAGAGCAATCATCTCCGCTGCCAGTTGGGTAAACCCTCGGGTTAGGTCGTCTCGCTTGGCTTCTCCAACCACTATTTGGGTCTCAGCCCGGATTATATAATCCAGCCTGCACTGCAACCAGTTGTTGCCCTTTAGCAAATACTCAAATCGCAGTGTCTGGTTACACACCGTCGCCACCTCGGTCAAAATAGGAGCTACTAGTACCTCTCGTTTGGCTACTTCGCTGGGCTGCTGCACATGGGGCAATACCCGCTCAATGCAACGCTTTAGGCTATCTAGCTCAGCAGTCGTTTTAGGCAGCGTGATTCTCTCCTGAGCATAGCCAAACTCAGCTAAAATTTCGTCCGTATCGTGGGGCAGCTCAAAATAAGACTGAAAGGTATAGTTAGTGTCTTTATCTAGCAGCTTGGACATAGGTTTACTCCTCCAAAGGATCATCCTCTTCAAAAAGAACCTCTAGATCACGATATCCACTCACAATACGCAAAACTTCGATGCCCTCTTCAATTAATCTGTAGAAAACCAAATAATTATCTACCGTATACTTCTAACACCTGCTGAAAGTTCATCACGCTTTCGGCCAATTCCAGGGAAACTTATCAACTGCTTACATTTCTGATTTACCTTTGTTAGCAATGTCTCAGCTGTATCAATGCTTGACTGTTCAGCGACATAATCAATAATTGCTTCAAGATCACGACTGGCCAGAACCGTAAATCTACAAATCTTACTCATTGGCCCTGATAGCGCTTTTGCTCTAGCTTGGCCTGCAAGTTCTCAAATACTGTTTCACTGTCAATCACATCACCCCTATCAGCGGCATCTACGCCCTCTAGCACTTTTTGCCTTAACTCTTCAAATCGCCCCTTATAAATACGATCAATCTCCTTCAGAAGGGCAACTCCAGCTAAAAGCACCTCTGCTGCAGATGCGTATTTACCACTGTCAATTTGAGTCTGCACAAACTGCTCTAACTCAGGCGTCAACGTAACATTCATAATTTATTCCTCCAGCAACACGCTCAGCGCTTCCATTTCCGTTATCGCCACCTGTAGCTTCTCCATTATCGCCGACGCTATCTCATCTGGCTCAGGCAAATCCTCCGCTGACTGCAAACTCTCATCCCGCAGCCAGGAGATATCTAAGTTCTCACCCCGCTCTTGAATAAACTCTCGGCTAAAGCACTGAAACCGACCTTCTTCGGCCTGATCGCTCCGAGAGCTGCCACCATTCGCATCCTCCCCATAACAGGTTTCAAACTCTTCAAAATGCTTCCGTGTCAATGGGTTTCGCTTGCCAAAACTGGGCATATTTGTCCGCAGGTCATAGACCCATACCTGTTCTGTATTGCCCCTCTCCGTCTTCCCTCGTTGAAAGAACAACACATTGGTCTTCACTCCTGGTGAATAGAAAATCCCCGTAGGCAATCGTAAAATGGTATGGAGATTGCACTTATCCATCAGGTCAGCGCGAATTTTTTGCCCCTGCCCCGCCTCAAACAACACATTGTCCGGCAGCACTACTGCCGCTCGTCCCCCCGGTTTCAAGCTGCGGTAAATATGCTGCAAAAAGGCCAATTGCTTGTTCGAGGTGGGATAGGTAAAATCATCCCGCGTAGGGCTACCGCCACCTTTCTTAGTACCAAATGGGGGATTGGTCAAAATTAGGCTTGCCTTAGCCAGGCCGGTACCATCGGACCCCAGCGTATCCCCCAGAGTCACCGTACTCTCAATACCGTGGAGCATCATATTCATTAGCAACAGCCGATGGGCATCCTGCACCAGCTCCATGCCAAAGAAGGCTTGCTTTATCTGAAAATTCTGTTGCTTGGTGGGCAAATCGTGCAGATCGTCAGTTTTTTGCTTGATATAGCGATCTGCTGCAATCAAAAATCCTCCGGTACCTGCTGCCGGGTCCTGCACCAGCTCCCCTGGCTGGGGCTGCATCAACGCCACCATACAATCAATCAGACACCGAGGCGTAAAGTACTGCCCCGCTCCCGATTTCTTCTCGCCTGCGTTTTTCTCCAACAGCCCTTCATACAGGTCCCCCAGCCCTTCTTCCTTCGCTGAATACCAGTCCAGCTCATCAATGCTGGTCACCAGCTTTTTGATAATGCGCGGCTGTTTTAATGCTGTCTGAGCATTGGCGAAAATCGCCTGTACCCGCTTATTGACGCCGCTGCGTCCCAGGTCCCGCAGCAGATCCCGATAAAATTCCAACTGGTCAATGCCATCCAGCGCCACCAGATCACCCCAGCGTTTACCCTCTGGCAGCACCGCTTCTTGATCAGTTTCCTGCATCATTTTCAAAAACAGTAGGTAGGTCAGCTCTGTCACATACTGCAGGTAGGTAATGCCGTCATCCCGCAGGACGTTGCACAGGTTCCACAGCTTAGCAACAATATCGGAGGTAGCGTTCATAGATAATATGTTTATCAGAGCAGTTATTCAAACCAGTTAGCAATTTGTAAATCCTGGAAAGCCTCAAAATCATCGGTATTCCGGGTCACCAGCGTCAGGTTATTCGTGGCTGCTATAGCGGCAATCTGCCCATCCACATAGGGCGGTGTTGTCCCCGCTTGCATTAGTCTTGTTCGTTCAAGCGCATGCCATCGCGCCGCCGTATTGTCATAAGACAAAATCTCTAAGACCCCTTCTACGCTTTGCTGCATATAGGCTTCTATTTCCCGCCGTTTTCGAGATTTTGGCAACCTCAAATAACCAAATATCACTTCATGATAAGAAACAGAAGCGATGGCAAACTGTCCACTGTTTTTCATTAGCTGCTGCATCACCTGCTCATTCGGATGACGCTTAGTTGGCTCCGACAGAATATTGGTGTCCAACAAAAAATGAACTGCCATTTAATATTTTCCATGTCCAGAACTGTAATTTTTCTGGTGAAGCAATTCCAAAATTTAACTTAGCCGTGACTTACCACTCAAATGGCTCCGGCCCAGGAGCCTTGTCCCGCACAGTGTCCATAATGGTTTCAAACTCGCGATCTTCCTCGTCTTCCTCGCGGGTATCCAAACCAAACTTTTCTCGCCAAGCTAAAATCGCCTCACCAAAGCTTTGTTTTGGCTGGAACAAGCGGTCATATTCTTCTGCAGAAACTAGCACCGCTACTCGATGCCCCCGGCGGGTCACTTCCACCGCGTTGCCTTGCTCTGCTTCATGCACTAATTGGGTAAAGCGATCCCTCGCTTGAGCAATAGAGTACTGGGTCATAGATGGCTATCTAAATGGCTATCTCAGTATAAACGAGTTATGAGTAAACGATCAGGCAAATTAGTTAATTTGTATTAACCAACCTCTTCCCACAGAGCCTGATTGATGTCATTCAACACCTGCTCCAGTTTTCCCTTGAATACCTTATTCAACCGCTGAAAACCACCCTCCCGCTTGAACGCACCCTGATCCAGCGCCGCCCGGTCCACCACGTATTCCTGCTCTATCTGCTTCCCACTCCGCTCCAGCCACTTGCGCTGTGGTGCTGTCCAAGGCTGGCTTGCCAAAATCT
>ERZ1740070.76-NODE-76-length-76589-cov-16.108135_pt1 | contig 76589 bp, 61 predicted proteins | sample MGYA00581734_ERZ1740070 | MGnify/ENA primary metagenome ERZ1740070 (study PRJEB43018, sample SAMN04849744) | marine metagenome | isolation source: floating plastic debris | place: Pacific Ocean | collected 2008-09-01 | study: EMG produced TPA metagenomics assembly... | reverse complement strand
CGCTATTCGTGGACAAGCTCCCCTCCTTGACCTAAAGAATTTTCAAGTGAGTCCTGAAACTGTTTGTATTAGATCTGAAAGATACCTCCAAGATTCCAACTTAGTTGGCCATTTACTACGTAGATTCTCTGATCACTAATTCTGAACTTACCTTTAATTGTGACGTATTTCGATCGCAATTAATTTCTTTGATTAAAGTTTTTGCTGCAAGCATTCCCATTTTACGAGGTTGGTGATTAATTGTGGTAAGTTTTGGTTTAACGATGTTTGAAACTGCATAATTACCAAAACCAGCTACGGCAACATTTTCCGGAATCTTTATTCCAAGTTGTTCCAACGTGAGGATAGCCTGTACCGCCATATCATCGTTACTCGCAAAAATGGCATCAAATTCTATACCTTCAACTACTAAATCACGAACCGCCTGGTCAACCTTTTGAACGTCAAAATCACACTCAACGACTAATCTGTTTCTCGTAGCTATTTTATGCTTAGACAGGGCATTTCTATACCCTCGGTATCGCGCATCTATAATTTCCAAATTCCTTGGACCGGCTAGGTGGACAATCCGTTTTCGCCCTGATTTAATCAGATATTTCGTTAGTCTGTAAGCGCCATCGTAATCTTCCGCTACCACGCAGGAAATATCAAACTTTGTAGTTACCCTATCAAAAAGTACCACCGGCAATTCATTACTTAGGGCTTTTATATGACTTAAGTTCTTTACTTCCGCTCCAATAGATAGTAAAATACCGTCTACTCGACCGGAGTTTAATGCATTGATTGCATTTACTTCTTCCTCGACGCCATCCCTAGTCTGGGAGATCAAAATTTGATAACCGGATTTAGCCGCTATTTCTTGGATTCCACCTATCGCCTCGGAAAAAAAATGATTTGATATTTTGGGTACAACTACTCCAATGCAGTTGGACCGGTGCTGCCTAAGACTAACTGCAACCGAATTGGGTTTGTAGTTGAGCTTTTGGGCTATCATGTTGACGGCAGATACAGTCTTTTTACTAATCCCAGGCTTATTATTTAAGGCCCTGGAAACCGTAGAAGGCGAAACCCGAAGCTGTCTCGCTATATCTTTTATCGTTGTGGGCATAGTAATCGCCGTTAATGAATTAAATGTGTTCCTTGAGACAAATTAACTTGGTAAAAGGCACATTTTCTTTTGAACTTCTTCTCGAATTTACGTTGAACATCCTCTTTTAAGTCTTGAATCGATTCTTTTCTCACTAAATTAATCGTACAGCCACCAAAGCCACCGCCCATCATTCTTCCACCGAGGACATTCGGGTCGGCTTTGATGCGATCCACTAAAAAGTCTAATTCTACACAACTCACAGCGTACTGCTTTCGCAAACCTTCATGAGATTCAATCAAAAGTTTCCCTAGCTCCTTCAGGTTACTATTCATGATCGCATCTGAAAATGCTATTACGCGTTTATTTTCCTCAAGTACGTAAAGCGCTTTTTGAAAGTCTTTCTTTGACAGCTTTGACTTCACCGTTTCCAGGTCTTGGAGGGTTACGTCGCGAAGGGCCTTCACATTCAGTAGTTCTGAAACCTTTTCACAGACCGATCGCCTGTCGTTATAGGCGCTTTCTGAAAGGTTGTGTTTAACATTGCTATTTATTAAAAGAAGTCCATAGTCTTTAAGATCAATCCTAAAAGGTTCCGAACTCACTAATCTGCAATCCAATAATAAAGCATTATTTTCAATGCCAAACATACTGGCATATTGATCCATTATTCCACACTTTACGTTAGCATAGTTGTGTTCTGCTATTTGAGAAATTAAGATCATTTCATCTTTGGTAAGACCTAAATTAAAAAGATGGTTTAGTCCAAATACAAAAGCATTTTCTAATGCGGCTGAAGATGACATTCCAGCCCCCACAGGAATATCCCCTGCAAAAACAGCATCAAAACTGCCCGGATTAAACCCCCGAGTTTTAAGCTCCGCTACTATCCCTAAAATATAATTTCTCCATCCTCCTGTAGCCAAAGGATGCAAGTGTTCATATCCAAAATTAAATCGCTCCTCTTGATCTAAGGCGTACACTGATGAATCACCTGATTGTTTTTTTTGGATAGCTACGACTATGCCTTTGTCAACGGCGGCTGGAAAAGCAAATCCGTCGTTATAATCTGTATGCTCTCCAATGAGATTGATCCTCCCCGGCGAAAATACCAGTACAGGGTCCCGAGAGAATATTTGCTCAAACTTCTGGCGAACATTATTTACAAGTTCTTTATTCATCTTTTATACCTATTATGACGCCTTTACGACTTCCAAACCCCACTCCGTTTCATACATTTTACCTGGATCCAGAACTTGTAACCCTAAACCATTATTAAAACTATTGGCGACGCCGGTCATAGGTTCAATAGCGAGTACATTTGGTTTTTTTGGGGTAAATAGCTGGAAAAACTTGGTATGGTGATTCCCTCGAATCAAGAGCTGATATTTAGGCGTTTCAAACTCAATTTTTTTCTTAAAAAGTGAAAAGGTATGATCCAACTCTTTATCGTTGATTGGAATAGTAATAGTATCCTGCCCTTTTTTACTTCTTAAATCAGTCTGTAATTCATCACTTCCGTTGAATTGTATCTGGCTGTTAAATAGATCTGAACTTTTGAAATAGGGGTGCCAACCTATTGTAAAAGGGAAAGGACGGTCGTCCAGATTTCGAATGATCACTTTTAAACTAAATACCTCCTTACCAACGGTATAAACTAATTCTATGGAATAGCGAAACGGGAACCCCCTCGTTTTACCATTGTCTACATATTTAAATACTATCACACCTCTATCTAAGTCCAATTGACTTCTTACAAACTGAAACGTTTTATTGTAGACATGACCGTGTAGCGCATTGTTAGCGTCCGCCTCGTTGCACTCTAACTGATAAGTTATACCGTCAAAGTCAAATGCTCCGTCAGTAATTCTATTGACAAATGGGAATAAAATTGAAGATGCGTAGGTATCCTTATAAGCCAAAGGCGCCACATTATCAATAATTATTTCACCATCAAGTATTAGTGACTGGACGCTGCCTCCCAACTCAGGATAAAATCGAGCAATAGCGGTTTTCTCTTGATTCGATAGCTCTATGATTTCAAGATCTTGGTTTGAAATAGTTTGAAGGTTAAACATATTCAAAGCGAATTTCTAATCACTAACTGGTTTGGATTCTCTATCTGCAGCCTTTCTTTGTTCAAAATCATTTCTGCCAATCTTTTGCCCATGAACGAGAAATCTGTAGAGATGGTGGTTATTCCACCCTCGACCATTTCTTTTAACAAGGAATCGTTATAAGAGATAACTCCTACCTCCTTGCCTATGACTAATCCAGCTTCTTTTATTTTTTTTATAACCTGAATAAGACTTCTTTCATCTAGCAGAAAATAGAGTTCACCGACTTCAAATTTCTCATCGTCAAAAGTGTTTTCTACCGAATATGAGATGCCAGACTCTTCGCAGAATTCTTGCAAGCCCTTTAGGATCCCCAGAGGTTGCTTCTCACGAGAAAAAACGATGGTTATACTTTTGTATTTTCTAATTAACGCCAACGATATCTTTAGCCCTTCGTACACGTTGCGAGAAAAATTTTGATACACTGAAGGGAAAGCGCTCAACTCCGGAGTGGTCTGGTCCAGAATAAATACTTTTTCCTGGGGAAGTCTTTCTATACTCATAATTACATCTTGCAGGTTAGCCGGCATTATGACGTAATACGTGTACTGCCCCAGATTGCTCTCAATAAGTTGATTGAACACATCAGGATTAAAATGATGGAAAAAAATATCAACCTGTATTTTATCTCCCAAGTTGTCCAGAAATGAATAGTACAGATCCTCTTTAAATGAATTTAACTCATCAAACAATAAGAATACTTTTTCATTCAACTGAATATTCGTACTGGCCACATAATAGCCTTTTCCCACAACAGATTGGATTATGCCCCGCGTTCTTAGATCATTAAATGCCAGCAAAACCGTATCCCTGGATAGAGAGTGTTGATCTTTTATGCTATTAAGAGAAGGCACCTGATCTCCAATCCTAAGTTCTTCTGAGGCAATAGCCTCCTCGATGGAACTGATAATCTGCTTGTATTTAGGAATCTTGGAAGCGGTATCTATGGTAACAAAGGACATAAAGATAAATGTACTCAAATTATGAAAAAAAACAACTAGTAGGTACTAGTAGTATAAATAATTCTTTAAAGGTATATTTGATGTTAGATCAAAGATGGAGTTATGGCTAGTTTCAGCAAGATTATCGTTACCGGAGGTTGTGGTTATATTGGATCACACACGACTGCCGAACTCGTAGAAAGTGGGTTTAACGTAGTTATTCTGGATGACCTGTCAAATTCTAGCCAAGAAACAATAAAAAGAATCTATCAAATAACCGGAGTAAAGCCGGAATTTATCGAAGTTGATCTGAAGGAAAGCGATTTGACAAAAAAGGCTATCGAGTCTCATTCCGATGCCACAGCTATCATCCATTTCGCGGCCTCTAAAGCGGTAGCTGAATCAGTGAACAACCCCCTCAAATACTATAGAAATAACTTTGTTGGTCTGCTCAATACACTTCAAGCCCAAGTTGATGTTGGCATTAACAACTTCATATTTTCGTCATCCGCTACCGTTTACGGGCTGCCTGAGACCTTGCCTATCCCGGAAAGTAGCAAAACGCAACGCCCTTTTTCGCCCTATGGCAATACTAAAAAAGTCGCTGAGGAAATATTAGAAGATCTGGCCAAGGCGAATAAGGGTTTCGCAGCTATTTCATTAAGATACTTTAATCCCATTGGAGCTCACGGCTCTGGGCTTATTGGCGAATTACCCACAGGTATTCCCAATAACCTTTTACCATTTATTACCCAGACAGCGGCCGGAGTACGGGAAAAACTCTTGGTTTATGGTAACGACTACCCTACAAAAGATGGAACGCCTATCCGTGATTATATTCATGTAGTTGATTTAGCAAAAGCGCATGTATTGGCATTGAACAGACTACATAAAAAACTCCAAGAAGAACGGTTTGAGATTTTCAACCTAGGCACGGAAAAAGGCTATTCGGTTATGGATATAATCAACACATTTGAAAGAGTAACAGGCCAGAAGCTCAACTATGAAATAACAGATAGAAGGGGGGGTGATGCTCCTCAATTGTACAGTTCGGCAAAAATGGCTTTAGAAAAACTCAATTGGAGAGCTGAACTTTCACTTGAAGATATGATAAGTTCAGCCTGGAGATGGGAACAAAATTACCGACAAACTAATGCATCGTGAACGCACCTAAATTCAGTGCGATTAATGCCTATCCTTGGAAGATTTCATTCTTCTAGCGACTCCGTACCCACTGCAATAACTGTCATTACATAGAAACGAACCTCCAAAGGTCTTCACCCATTTCCTGCAGGTCAATTCCTTTTCGGCCACTATGATACAGCCCTGGGTACCCAAAAAGGCATTAAACTGGGCATTCGTAACCTCGGTTTCATCCATGTAAAGGGCAGATACACTTACCTTATGTCTCGGGAATTCATCCGCCTCGGCCTGTTCACTTTTTCCTCCCATTATAAACTATCCCGAGACTATCTTAACCATAAACTTGGGGATGTTACCGCCTTGCTCTTTTTCCAATGCGACTCTGCCCACGCACGATAATAAAAGCAGAATCAAAATATACAAAAGCCTACCTCGGATGTTCATGCTTATCAATTACAACTTGATAAAGTTCGGAAAGAAGTCTACAATTCAATGCGATTTTAGCTGCTAGATTTATAGAGTCGCTGATAATTCGAACGAGTGATTTGCATGAGTTTTTTACAGGTTTTAATACAAAAGCTAAGTTGTTTAAATTCAAAAGCATGAAATTTAAATAAGAAGGTATTGGGATCATAAAATTTGCCATCAGAATGAAAAAAGAAGCTACGAAAAGAAAGTTAGTTACTGATATATTTTCTACCGGAGAAATTAACTTAATTAGAAATCAATTTTGTACGTCTGATACTCAACAGTTCCCCGAAAAGGCGCTTTCCCTAATCTATGATAAGTCACTTTTTAAACTCTATATCCCTCGTGCACTTCATGGTCAGGAATGTACATTTAGAGAGGCGCTTGAGTGCTTTATACATACCGCCTATATTGATGGAGATTTTGGATGGGCCGTACAGATCGGTTCAGGGGGAGGTATTTTTGCCGGCTATGTGCAAAAGGAACTAGCAGACGCTTATTTTAAGGACCCAAAATTTGTCATTGCCGGTAGTGGACATCCCACAGCTTTGGCTAAAACTGGGGAAAATGGTTACGTAGTTAATGGTTCCTGGCAGTACTGTAGCGGCTGCGAATATGCCACACTAATTACTGCCAACTGCAAGACGGAAGATGGGGGAGTTATGGCCGTGGCCCTGTTACCGGAACAAATACAAATTGATAAGGATTGGAAAGGCTACGGCATGTCAAATACCGTATCGCACACGGTAACCGTAAATAGCAAATTTGTACATCGAAATCATACCTTTCAGGTTAACCAAATGGTAAGCGACTATGATTACAAAATGTTCTACATGCCATTCCCCATCTATGCTAAAGCTAACATCTTTGCCACCGTAGTGGGTTGTTTTGATCATTTACTGGAAGAAACTTACCAACTAACACGGAGTGACAAGTGGACTCAGGATAAAAAGGTAATCCTAACCGATATCTGGCAAAAAGCTTCACATGTCCATGACATACATAAACAGAATTTTTTGAATATGGCAGATCAGTGTTGGGCAGAATTGGTCTCCACCGGACAGCTTTCAAAAACAGCAGGAGATGAGCTTATCCATGAAATCAACTACTCACTCACCTTTATGAAAAAAACGGCCTACACTGTTTTTTTAAATGCAGGAATGGCTGCCATTAATTATTCTGAACCCCTGAACAAGACATGGAGAGATATCAGCACGGCTTTTCAGCATGCAGTACTTCGCTAGTATCACCGCATATGGTTTTATGGCAATTATTCTGCAATATAGAACGGGAGTAGCGGCTCATTGAACTTAATAGGTAGAGTTACCTATTAAGTTCACCAAAATAGCACGTACAATACCGCACAGATAATGCACACAGCAAACGCCGCAATGTTAAATGTCTTATGAGTCTTGAAAATACCGTTGCTTAACGGTATGCCTTTTTCGTCATACTTCTCTTTTCCCTGGCTCAGGCTAATCCCTATGATCACCCCTATGGTGAGTAGTGCAGTCAACCCCATTTGATGCATCCAGGGTAACGAGGTTATAAATTTCAGTGCAAGCGCGATCGGGATGGATAAAACCGCTCCCGCTATGGCCGCTTTATTGGTGGTTTTTCTCCAAAAGAGCCCCAGTATGAATACTGCCAGAATACCCGGACTTACCACACCCGTGTATTCCTGGATGTACTGGAAGGCCTGGTCAATCCCACCCAACACAGGGGCTACAACGGAGGCCATAAGTAATGAGATACCTGCTGTTAGTCTGCCGATATTGACAGTCTTTTTATCACCTGCTGTTTTGTTTATGTAAGTTTTGTAGATGTCCATGGTGAATATGGTAGAAGTAGAGTTAAGCATGGAGGCCAGGGAGGAAACGATAGCTGCTGTCAAGGCAGCTACAGCTATGCCCTTCATGCCTACCGGTAGGAGTTGCAGTAACCACGGATAGGCCTGATCGGATTTTGTGGGGACACTGGAAACGGTCTGCTCTGCTAACCTGGCCAGTATTTCGGGGTCATTGACCATGACGTAGGCCGCGATGCCTGGTATAACGACTATGAAAGGGATCAAGAGTTTTAAAAAGGCCGCCAGTACTATCCCGTTCTGCGCTTCTTTTAAGGATTTAGCCGCCAGTGTTCTTTGGATAATGTATTGATTAAAACCCCAATAATAAAGGTTAGCTACCCATAATCCGCCTACTAGCACCCATATTCCCGGCAGGTTACTATATTCAGGGTTGGTCTTATCTAAGATCATATGGAATCTATCCGGAGCGACTTTTAGCAGCTGTTGAAAGCCGGCATATGATCCTTGGCCGTCAGATAAAATATCCAGGGCCAGGTAGGTTGTAAATAAGCCTCCAAGCACTAAAAAAAATACTTGTATAACATCGGTCCAGGCCACAGCGCTCAATCCTCCATAAAGCGAATATGCGGCCGCAAATACAGCCAAACCGATGATTCCAGATACCATGGGTACGCCCATAATCCCTTCAAGAGCGAGCGCCCCCAGGTACAAAACCGAAGTTAGGTTAACAAAAATGAAAAGTGCAATCCAAAATAAAGCTAAAATGGTCTTCAACTCGGTACTGAATCTCTTTTCAACAAATTCAGGTATAGTGTATATGCCCTTCTCAATAAAAATTGGAAGGAAGTATTTACCGACTATGATTAGGGTTATTGCAGCCATCCACTCATAACTCGCAATAGCCAGACCGGAAGCAAAACCTGAGCCGGACATGCCAATGAATTGCTCCGCTGAAATATTCGCCGCAATCAGCGAAGCGCCTATGGCCCACCAAGGCAAGGATTTACTCGCCAGAAAATAGTCTTCAGCGTTCTTTTGACGACCCTTTTTATCGCGGGAAACAAATAAACCAACCGATAAAATTAGGATACAGTACGCTGCAAATATTAATAGGTCAATGGTGGAAAAGTTCACAACTTATTGTTTGATGGGACAAAAGTTTAATTTTAAGAGAACGACTTGATTCGATAAATATAGTATCTTTAAACGTAATTTTTACGTTTAAAGATATTTCTTTTATTAAGTTCAATTAAATGTCATCAGTCTCTCCAACCCAAATTGCTTACTTAGGCGCTGAACCTATTCTTGTGGCCGTCGATTGCATTGTTTTTGGTTTTGATGGAAGTAAGCTCAAACTGCTCATTTTTAAACGTGAAGTAGACCCCTTAGCCGGCCGGTGGTCTCTGATTGGAAGTTTTGTTAAGAAAAATGAAGGGATAACGGAGGCGGCTTCCAGGGTCCTATCGGAACTAAGCGGAATAGAAGATATTTATATGGAACAATTACACTGTTATGGCAATCCACAAAGGGATTCTGGCGCTCGTGTAATTTCAGTAGCCTATTGGAGTTTGATCAAAGTTGACCCCAACCGAACTAACTTCCATATTAAAAACCATATTTCGACTTGGATAGATATCGATGCCATGCCAGGATTGGTACTTGATCATAGTAAAATGGTCATTATGGCTATTAACAGGCTAAAAGAAAGAGCCATGCACAAGCCAATCGGATTTGAGTTGATACCTGAAATATTTACTTTACCACAGCTTTTGAACGTTTATGAAGCAATTTTCCAAAGAGATATTGACGACAGAAACTTTCGTAAGAAAATTATGAAATCCGGCTTATTGATTAAAACAGATTATAAGGACAAAAGCACCTCTAAAAAGGGATCTTTTCTATACAAATTCAATGATAAACGGTATAAGGAGCTATCTGAAATTGGATATAATTTTGAGATTTAGCTTTTGCCAAAATGATTATGGTCTTTCCATGATTGAAAGGTTCTATTGACTGTGGATTAAATCGCATTCATAAATTCAAAAACTCAAACTCAACAAACATGTTTAGCAATTATTTATTGGTGACTATACGTCATTCACGACGCCATAAGATCTTTTCATTTGTCAATATATTTAGCCTTGCTATTGGCTTGTTCACCTGCTTTTGCTGCATTGTTCATTAAAGGTGAAATAAGCTATGACAATTTCCACGAGAAGGGTAAACTCGCTGCTTAACGCTTTCAAAAGTGGTTTTTCACGTTCATAGTCGTTGTGCGCATGTCCATTAATTAATGGTTTTAATAAATGAATCTCCTTCTAATTGCTATGGACGATTATGTAAACCAAAATAGGTTGTCCAAGAAAAAACTTTTGACTTCGGGTTAGCCCTCTGAATAGTAAAAGAATAGATACTATCTTCTTTCAAACAGATCAAAAACAGGAAGCGCCTCATTACCTTTTGCACCATCAAAAAAAGTGGCGTTGTCCCAGTGCGAACCTTGCCCCCAAAGCGTGCTACAATCCGAGGTGATCCATGCCGGTTCCCAATAGATAACACCTCTGCCCCCGGATCGACGGGTGATTTCTATCAATCGCTTTAGGAAATTATGCTGCCCGTTAGGAGTCGCCGGATATCCCGGTATGAGCGCATCTTTACCTAAAATATTCCCAGCCTTGTCAACATCATTGAGTGTATGAGGATATGCCGTCTCTACGATCATTAGCTCTTTATCATAGGTTTTGATCAAGGAGTCCAGCGCTACACCAAGACTGTCGATATCATAAGATGACCATTTAGGGTAATAGGACAGGCCTATCCAATCGAAGTCGCCTATTCCATGTTGTTGTGCTTTTGAAAACCACCAAAGTGCATTTTCAGGTTGGGCAATATGTATCATCGCTTCGGTGTTAAGGGAATGCTCTATCGAAAAGTCCTTTACCGCTTTTAGCCCTGCATTTAGAAGTGACAGGTTTCGGCTCCAGTTAATTGTGTCCAGTACCATGTTGGCCGAATCTTGCATTATCTCTATATTCACTTCATTACCTACTTGTACGAACTCAGGCGCCAAGCCTTTGGCATGTAAAGAATTCAGCGTTTGATAGGTATAATTGTACAAAGAGTCTTTCAATTGGTCGTGATTGGAAATGTCTCGCCAGGCCACAGGAATAACCTGATGCTGCGGATCTGCCCAGGTATCGGAGTAATGAAAGTCCAATAGCACTTCCATGCCTACATCTTTAGATCGCTGTATGGCTCGTTCTACATCTTTATAGTCAGAATAACCCGTCCATTCCGGACTATGCCACAACCGTATTCTTGAAATGTTTACTCCTTTTTCAGCAAATAGCTCATAGGGATCTACCCGGTCTCCACGGTATCTATATTCTGCTCCGCAGTCCAGCAATTCATTTACATAGGATAAGTCTGCGCCCATATAAAATGGTTTCTGATCCGGTTTCTTAGTGGCGCTTCCAAACCCTGTGAGTATAAATACAAATAAGACAATTACCCGCATTGGCGATTATTTCTTTCTCTATTCATTTTAGATGACTTAATCACTATTGTTTAATAAACCTGACGGTTCTTACCCCGGATGAAGAATTTAATCTCAGGTAGTAAGGCCCTGACTTTAAATGAGTAACATTCACTTCCCTGGGTGTTAGAATATTTTGTTCGATCACTTTTCCTGCCGCATCCAACAGATCGTATCTCATCACTTCCCCTTTATTTTCGATCTTGATAAAATCAGTGGTTATAGTTGGGTAAATGAAAACCTCAGACAGGTCTTCATCTATACTTAACACTATTTCATTAGGCTGCTGATCGCATCTGCCCCAAGAAAAATAAAACTGCACATCCTCATCCTGCACCCTGTATTCTCTATGGGTATCCCAAACAGCGGCGCACTGATCAGGAACCGACTCCTTGCTGGAATCATCAAAATTGTCATCATTATGGAAAATATAAGCGCCAGATGTTCTCCCGGGTATGAGAGTCTGTAGCTCATAGAGATTATCTTGAACAGCATCCATAGGAAGCAGCTGCCATGATGAGCCGGTAAAATCACCAGTCACATAAACACCTTTACTTGTATCAATGGCGGTCATATCTACAATAAATGTCACCTGATGGTCATTGAGCGCACTGGGCATTTGACTATAATCATAGGAGAGGAAGTCAGCTCCGGAATGCAATTTCCCATCAAAATCGAAAAGCGTAGCGTTATCCCAGTGTGAGCCTGCTGCCCAATAACTTTGACAAGAAGTAGATATCCAGGCGGGTTCCCAATAGACCACGCCAAGACCGCCGTTTTCTTTTACTAACCACGTTAGCTCAACTAAAAAATCTCGTTGTGTGCTAATGGAAAATGTATTTGAATAGGTAAAAAGCCTACTATCAAAGCCAAGCACATTGTTGGCATTATCATTCGCGTTGCTCGTGGTCCATGGGTACCCTGTTTCCACGATTATTACCTCCTTACTGAATTGATTTTTCATATCGGACACGTATTCCCCCAATTCGCGAACACCCAGATCATGCCATTGCGGATAATATGACAACCCAATAATGTCAAAATCCGAAAGCCCATTTTCAGCCGCTGAGGTAAACCAGCTTGATGCGTCAATAGGATTGGCGATATGAATTATGGTTTCCATAGCCGAGCTAAAATTTTCGTTAAAGTCATGGACGGCGTCCAGCCCTCTTTGCAATAGATTGACCTGCCTGCTCCAATCTACAGGGTAAAGGTTGGAACTCCCGGAATCAATGTTAGCGTCATTTCTAGGTTGTAAAATATTACCGTTCGTCTCATTACCGATCTGCACCATACGAGGGAGAAGGCCATCGGCATTCAATTCCAGCAAAGTATTATAGGTGTAGTTATATACGGAATCACCCAAAACCACATCACTTTCTACATTTTCCCATGCGGCAGGTCGCCATTGTCTGCCGGGGTCGGCCCAGAAATCAGAGTAGTGGAAATCCAGCATCACCACCATTCCAGCTTGCTTAGCTCTGCTGATGGAAATTTTAACGTCGTCAAGGTTACTGTATCCGGTCCAATCCGGGTCATGCCATAAACGCAGTCGTACAAGGTCAGCTCCTTCTTGGTTCAAAAGCGTATAAGGATCGGTAGCAGCGCCGGACAGATCTGAGTAGATGGCGCCACAATCTTCCATTTCGTTTACGTAGGAAAGATCTACACCTGTGTAGAAATCTTGAGCAAATACGGTCTTGAAAATAAGCTGTACAGCTACAAAAAAGCTGATTCTAATACCCATCATTTTGGTTTAATTCGCTGTTTCTATCCATTTCATCTTGCGGTATTGGGTAGAGGATATGGAAAGATTGAGCGTTTGAGATTCCCCTGTCTACCGCTTGCTGAATATATTTGCCATGTCTTAGTAGATCGTCTCTTCTGTAGTTTTCAGCATACAACTCCCAGCTTCTTTCAGCCAATATATAATCGCGCAATGATTCCTTGGTTGTAAAATCCGCCAACTGAATACGCTTTGAGGGGTTATTATTGAAAGCCCGGTCTCTCAACTCATTTATCAGATCTATCGATTCCTGATTTGGCCCGTTTTCTTCATTGAGCGCTTCGGCCAGCGTAAGGTAAATTTCGCCAAGACGGTGCAATACAATATCGTTGCCTGCCCAGGGCCCTATCCGATCAGGGTCAACTTCATATTTAATAATCATGGCGCCATCTGATACGGTTTTCATGCTACCGGTTGCACTTTGGTATTCTTTAATAAGGAGGGCCTTTCTCTGATCCTCCGGATCGAAGGTATCGTAAAACTCATTGCGCGCCAGATGGCCGCCCCAACCTCCGGCATAAAAATCAGGTTCGCCACTATGCGCAACCATAGTGTTACCGATACCAGGCTGTGCAATGCACGGAATGGTAAGGATTATTTCGAGATTGCTTTCATTATTTACACTAAAAATATCCGAATATTCGCTTGATAGTGTATAACCGAGCGCCATTACCGTTCTGGCTGCATCAATTGCCGCACTCCAATTTTTTTGATTCAACTGAAACCTGGCTAATTGAGCGAATGCCGCCCCTTTTGTAAACCGGCCGTAATCAGAGGCTGAATAACTTTCGGGCAAAAGAGATGCGGCCTCCGTAAGATCTTCAATTACCAGTTGAGCTATTTCTGAGGGAGGAGCTTGTTTAGGCAAGTTGAGTGGATCGCTTTCCGGTTGCGTTATTTTTGGAATATTACCAAAGATACTCAGTGCGGTACTGTAAAAAAGTGCGCGCCCAAACAATGCCTCGCCTTTCACACGATCCTGGATCTCTTCACTCAGGTTATCGTTATCTTCGATGTTAGTAAGTACATTATTAGCGATAAAAATACCTTCAAACAAGTCTCCAAATACAGATCCGACGTTGCCATAGCTTGAAGGTGTTAAGGTAAAATTTGTAAAAACACCAAACCCTGACCAGCGAACTACCATTTCATCGGTTTGCACTTGCTGATAGTTGAAGATGGTTGCCTCTCCGTACCCGAAACCACCCCAACCCTCCTGCTGGCCCGAACCCCCTGTTACCGAGCCATCTGCTCTCATTTTTGCATAAATGGCATCCACTGCGGTCACCGCATCTTTGTCATTCTTGAAAAAATTATTGGAGGCTACATCCACGAAAACGTCTTCTTCCAAAGCATCTGAACACCGAACGGAAAGTACGGCCATGGCCAGTAGACAAAAGGCAAAGCAGAGATTTGTTAATTTATGTATAATCTTCATTTTCTATGCAGTTAAAAAGTAGCACTTATACCTAAAGTATAGGTCTTAGCATTGGGGTACTGCCGGAATTCATCTGTTTCCGGGTCAGCGCCCTCAAATGGCGTTATAGTTATCAGGTTTTGGATGTCAGCATAAACTCTTAAGTTAGAGATTTTCTTGACGTTGTTAAAAGTGTAGCCCAGAGTAATATTTCTGAGGCGAACAAAAGATGCGTCTTCTATGTACTCGCTATTGTCAGCAAAGCCCCCGAGTATGCCATCAGCGCCGGGAACGGTTCCATTGGGATTGTCCGGTGTCCACCGGTCTAGAACCGCCTCTGATTTATTGAACCCCTCCGTTATGTCATCTACATCCTCTAGGTAAGCACGTGTAAAATTAAGTTTCTCCCTTCCCATAGATCCTTGAAAGAAAAAATTTAGATCAAAATTTTTGTAGCTAAAGGTATTGTTAAGTCCAAAGGTATAATCCGGATCAACATTGCCGAGGAGAATTCTATCTTCCGGTGTAATCACACCATCTTCATTAGTATCCTGGTACTTGAATGTGCCGGGTTGAGCAACGGCAACCGCAGACTGATCTGGGCTACTATCAATCTCTTCCTGACTTTGGAAAAGACCGATAACCTGATAGCCATATATCCCGCCTAAAGGCCCATTTTCTTCAGCAATTTGTTCCCCTTCAGGATAAAACCCGGCTCTGTCTCTCCACTCGTTTTCATTAAAACCTATGTTGAAAGAAGATACCCACTCAAATTCACCAACTATATTTCTTGAGGTCAACCCCAGCTCTATGCCTCTATTCCGGATACTCCCTGCGTTGAGCGTTACTACATCAAACCCCGCAGTACCGGGAAGCTGGAAGTCCAAAAGAACATCATCAGTAATTTTTTCATAGGCATCGATGGAGCCGTAAATCCGATTTCCCAATAGAGCAAAGTCTAAACCTACGTTGAATTGCGTTGTGGTTTCCCACTTTAAATCCGGGTTATCAGGGCGTAAAGCCGCAAGACCTTGAATGGGAGCTCCTCCTATGACGGTTCTGCGGGTTACGTTATACAACGACTGTGATCGTTTGTTGCCTATCTCCTGGTTACCAATTTGACCGTAACTGACTCTAAATTTCAATTCATCAATAAGGGATGAACTGAAAAAATTTTCATTGTGAATCTTCCATGCAAAGGCGCCGGAGGGAAAGTAGCCCCATTTATTACTAGACCCAAATTTCGTAGACCCATCAGCCCTAAAACTAAACGTTAGCAAGTACCGGTCGTTGAGCGAGTAGTTTACTCTGGCCAGATAGGACAAAAGACGCGACCGTTCCTTGAACGGTACAGTACCTATGGTATCTGCACTTGTGATTTCGGAAAAATCAGTGGTTTGATCTGCAAAACCGATAAAAAGGCTGGATGATCCTTCCGAATCAAACTGCTGAAAGGTAGACCCGGCTAAAAATGTTAAACTACTGTTGTTGCTAAGCTCTTTCTGATAGGTAAGTGTGAGTTCAGCAAGTGTGCTCCAGCTGTCTGTTTCTCCGGCTTCTCCCTCTCCATTTGCCTGAGCTCCTCGAATTACGGATAAAGGAATAAGAGCCTCACGTTCCGAGTTCGACTGGTCTCTTCCAAGGTTAAGCTTAGCTTTTAAGCCTGATGTGATTTCGTACTGGACAAAAGCCGTACCAAGGATTCTATTGGTATTGATTCTATCTTCAATATCGAGCAGCGAGACCGGGTTAGGAATTAACGTCCTAACCGGATGCGGCGTGAAACCGCCATTATCGTCTCTGACGCTGAGCAAAGGAGACCAATACCTTGTGTTATCGAATAGGCCCCCGAATTCCGGTCCCCCTGAATCTGCTCCAAACGGCACTTGTTTATCATTAGTTCGAGAAAAAGTAACGCTCAACCCTGCAGTTAATCTATTATGAGTGTAATCCAGGTTAGTTCTACCGCTGATGCGCTCCAGTTCAGATACATCTGCAATTCCTCTGTGCTGGTAATAATTTGCAGAAAAGTAGTATTTCAAATTCTTGAAGCCTCCGCTTCCGCCAATCTGCTGTTGATGGATAGTTCCTGTCCTTGTTATTTCATCGATCCAATTTGTACCGTCTCCGGCAGTATTAATCTCTGCGGGAGAATAGATAGGGTCTTCTCCGGGATTCCTTGATAGGAATACTTCGTTTGAGACCGTTGCAAACTGTTCTGCATTTAACATATCATATTCACGGTCCAGCCGTTGCACGCTAAACGAGGAGCTGTAATCCAACGTTAACTTTTGCGAGTTGCCACGTTTAGTGGTGATAAGTACAACGCCGTTAGCGCCTCTTGCCCCATATATAGCTGTGGCAGACGCATCTTTTAATATCTCTATGGAAATAATGTCTTGCGGATTTATTCCGTTCAATGGATTTCTAGGTGGCGATGAGCGATGGCGGGAAGACGAGCCTGGTTGAACATTATCGCTGGTTACCGGAAACCCATCTATAACGTAAAGCGGACCGTTTGCACCGAGGACAGAAGAAGCGCCTCGAATTTTTACATCAAAACCACCTCCCGGTTGTGCGCTGGCTTGGGTCAGTACCACGCCCGGAGCCGTATTTTGTAAAAGGTTGCTCACAGATGCCACCGGACCAGGGTTCATGTCTGCTTCCCTGATCGAAGCTACAGATCCTGTAATATCACTTTTTCGCTGCGTTCCGTAACCTACTACTACTATCTCATCGAGCGTCGAAATATCAGCTTCCAGCGTAATGGGAATGAAATCGGCGCTGGTGAGTTGAAATTCCTGCGTGGCATAGCCTACAAATGATACGATAATGGTCTGCCCCTGATCTGCTTCAATGTCAAAATTACCCTGATAATCCGTAACCGTTCCCAAGCCGGTTTCTTTCAATAAAATAGTGGCGCCCGGCAAACCATCGGGCTCATCTGAGGCCTTTACATTACCTTTTACCAGCATTTGGGCATGCACACAGCATGGAAGAGAGATATAGCATAAGGTGCAGGCTAATATCAGTTGCTTTTGTATTCTCCTAAAAAAAATATTTTTGTTTTGAAATGAATTGATACTGCGCTCTTTCATATTAAAAAACATTCATCACCAAAAACATAAGGAATATAAAAAGTACGATTAATCCAATGGCGGATATTATTACCTTGAAATTTATTGTTTTGGACGGTTCTTTCTTATTCATGGTGTAAACTTCAGTGTTTAATAGTAAGGACAGCGTCTTAAGATTCATCTAGTAAGTGGGGTAAATTCGTTCGGTTCGACTGAAACGTGAACTCAACGAGGCTAATCCACTATTTCGATCTTCAAGTATTGTTAAGCGATGAATTTCGCATATTCGGAAGGTGTCATTCCATATTTTTTCTTAAACACCTGACTAAAGTATTTCCGATCAGAAAACCCTACGCTGTAGCATGTTTCCGATACGGACTGTCTATAGGAAGTAAGGAGCTTAGCTGCTTGGGAAAGGCGATAGTCTCTTATGAATTCGACAATGGTAAATCCCGTCAATGCTTTTAGTTTTTTGTAAACTACCGAATGACTCATCCCCAGCTCAGCTGAAACTAGCTTCGTATCTAGGTCCGAACTGTCTAAAAACTTGTCTATCACCCGGGTGAAATCAATTAAGAACTGCTCATCAGGCGTATTCATATCTACCACCTTTGGTCGAGTCAAATATTCAGTCTTTAGCTTTTCCCTAAGCACCTGCCTGCTTCGCAGGATATTACGCACCCTTGTTCTTAACATAGAAGCGTTGAAAGGTTTGGTCATGTATTCATCAGCTCCGGATTCATACCCCTCCTTCATAAAAATCAGACCTGTTCGGGCAGTGAGAAGAATAACCGGTATATGGCTGGTTTGTACATCGGATTTTAATTTTTGAACAAAATTGATGCCGTCCATTTCAGGCATCATAACGTCAGAAATAATAAGATCCGGCAATTCCGCTTCAATACTTTCCAGCGCTTTCAAACCATTTTCCGCCTTCGCTATTCTGAACTCGTCTTGCAGCACTTCTCCAATAAAGTTTCTGATATCTTCATTGTCCTCTACCACCAATAGTAGTTCATCCTTTTGATCCGTTACAGTACCCTTAAAAGCCATATTTACAGGCTTTTCTGAAATGGTATAAAGTTTAATGGATTCACTATCCAGAAAGTCGTTTAAAAGTTGATCGGGAGAGAAGTGATTGTTGCCACACAAAAGAGTGATAGTAAAGGTAGTTCCGGAACCCAGTTCACTCTCAACCGTTACCTGCCCATGATGCAGTTTAACGATATCATGCACAATGGATAATCCAATGCCAAAACCAGAATCGGACAAATGCACCACATTATCGGTCTGATAAAAGCGCTTAAATACGTTTGCCAGCTGGTCCTTGGCTATCCCTCTCCCGGAGTCCGATACTCGTATTAAGATATTTTCACCTTCTACATCCACCTTAAGCTCAACCGCCTTCCCGGAAGGTGTATATTTGAGTGCATTACTCAATAAATTATAAAATACTTTTTCCAGTTGATCTCTGTCATACCATGCTTCGATTAAATCGGACGAATTTTTAAAAGTAAACTGAATGTTTTTTTCCTCGGCCCTGACCTGGAAAGCAAGAAAAATTTCTTTTGCAAACTTTATCAAGTTTCCTTTAGCCACTTTTAGTGTCAACTCTTCTGATTCTAACTTTCGAAAATCCAATAATTCATTGACCAACTGTAGCATGTGATTGCTATTTGCACGTATGTTAGAAATAGACTTAGCCACTATGGCGCTTGCCTGCGTTCTTTTTATAAGCTGTTCAATTTCACCAATAATGAGCGTGAGCGGGGTTCGAATTTCATGAGATATATTGATGAAAAACTTTTGTTTGATTTTTCCTATCTCTGCTTCTTTTTCCCTGTTTAACTTTTCCAATGATAAGTTTGACCTTAATTGTTCTAACCGTACTATATGAAGTCGGTAGGAGTACAGCAACAATAAAAAAAGCATTAAGTAAAGCAAAAATGCCCACCACGCTTTCCACCAGGGATTAGCAATATTAAAAGTAGCGGAAGCGATTTTGGTACCTTCTAATGTTTTAAACCTGATGGTGTATCTACCCGGATTTAAATTGGCTAAAGTGATATAGCGTTGAGAACCCATGTCCACCCAGTCCTTATTTAGCGGTTCCACCATAAGCTGATATTTCACTTCAGAAGATGTTGGATAGACCAATGACCCGTATTCAAAGGTCAGTACATTTTCATTATAAGAAAATTGGTAATCCTTCCCTTTTTTATGTTTTTCAGAGATTGGCCTGTTAAATAGTTTAATGCCGAAAAGCTGGATATCGTTGCTTAGATTAGGTAGAGGTTTGTCATCATCAAATGATACCACGCCATTAGTATTTCCGAAAAACAGTCTCCCCTGAAAATCCAATGTTGCCGAATTGATATGGTATTGGCCATTTAAACCGGGTAACTTTTGTGCTCTCCCTTTATTATTTATATGATAGACTCCTTCTTTTGTAGTAATATATACGCCTCCCGATTTAGCAGGAAGTATGGAGAGGATTGTAGCTGTCGTTGATAACTCTTTTCCGGTAATCTGTACAATCGTGTCATAAGCGTTCGTAGTCTTATACAGCCCTTTACCCCATGTGCCAATCCAGGTGTTTTCAGAATTTGAATAGATCGAAATGCAGTTCTTAACTTTATTTTCGAATAACCTAAGAAACGTTTGCGCCTCATGATCAAAAAGAAATAACCCTTCGCCAAAAGCGCCCACCAGAGTTCTTTTTTCGGAAGACGGAAAAAGAGTGACTGCATTTACGGGAATAGTCTCTCCATCCGACGCCGGCGTAAAGGTTGAAAATTCTTGATCGTTGCTGTTAAACAGATTAACCCCACCTCCCCAGGTAGCTATCAGGTATTGATGTTCGCTCAGATAGACTACATTCCTGACATCATTATGGCTAATGGAACTGGGTTTCCCCGGCTGATTGAGATAGTGAAAGAATTCTCCATCATCCAAACTAACGCGGTACAAACCCTTCTTAAAGGTGCCGATCCAATAGTAGCCATCGTTCATTTTTTTTATGAATTGAGGATATGTACTGGCCCCTAATTTTTCCTGTAGTTCTTTCAAATACCCCTCCTGAGGCGGGTAAATGTGTAAACCGTCGCCGTCGGAGCCAAACCATAGCCTGTCTTGCTCAGAAAGAATGCTTAACACACCGGCGCTTTGCTCACCAAGAAAATCGCTATGGTAATAATTATACCGTTCAGATCGATGATCGATAATACTGACCCCATCCCAGGCGGTACCAAGCCAAATGTTATGATCTCTATCTTCAAAAATGCAGTAAATAGCGTTACTTGCAATGGCAGTTTTATTGCCGTAGGTGTGACGATAATTATGTAAGCTACCCGTTTTATCCATTTGAAACAGCCCATTGCCATCAGTGGCAATCCATATTCTGCCAAGATAATCCTTGTGTAAAGCCCGTACTATTTCGGCGTTAACAGCGGTCTTACTGAACCGGCCGCTAACGATGTCCATAGTAAGCAGACCATTATTTTGTGTGGCTACCAAGAGCTGATTTTTGCCTGTGGTTAAAACATCAAATACAATATTGACAGCGCGGCTGTCCTGATCAGATATGGAAAAAAAAATATCGGGGGCCTCCTCAGAGATTTTTATCAGACTTCCGTAATTAGTACCTACCCAATAATGGCCTTCACTAAATACCATTGTAGTGAAATACTGGTTTTTAGAGTTTATAGCTGTGGAATTTACTACATTTAATTGCTCCGCCGCGTTCAGCACGTTTACAATTCGTTGACCTGAAATGGCCCATAACCTGGATGAATCCTTTTGATATAGGGCACGGATCGTAGCTTCCCTGCCGAATACTTTTGAGCTGCTGTTCTCAAAATCGTCTGTAAGTGGGTTATATTTTAGTAATCCGCCGCTATTGAATCCAATCCACACCGTACCATCATACGCGGTAAGAAGACAAGTGATATCGTTAGACACCATTGAAGAATTGCCCGTATGATAATGTGTGAATTTACTTCCATCGTATTTATTCAGACCATTCTTGCTCCCTATCCAGATAAACCCTGTTTGATCTTGGGTTATTGCAGTAATTGAGCTAGCAGGTAACCCTGATGACCTTGCAAGGTTAGTAAAGACTTTAGCATTTTGGCCGTACAATCTCGGGCAAACTACTAATAAGGCTATGGTTAGAACCGTTTTCAACTGTACAAAATCAAAGATTAAGTATTATGTGGTAAAAAACAAAAAGGGGGATGTACCCCCTTTTTATTTATGCGAAATAGTTTTCCAGAAAACCTTTTCTACCCGGGTCATGCTATCACGTACATGTCTTCCCTAGCAACATGATTCACTAACCTTTATTCAACATCTTCAATTCTCAGATTCCTGAAGAAAGTAGTGTTATCCGGCCCTACATTATTCCATCGGTTTTCATCCCAATTCCAAGAGCCTAAGTCATAAGTACTATTAATACCGAACAGCATAGATATGCCGTCAATACCGTCCGAATCAGGCGAGTTATTTCCCCCTACCGATAAATAATTATTGACGCCCCCTTGTATGTACAGCTGATCAAATGTGATGGTTTCCCAAGTATTAGCGGACGTAATGTAGGCGCTGTACCCTATATACATTCCCGACCCATCATGATTACATTTGTGAACGTTATAATCAACTAAAATAATATCAAGTCGGTAGCCGGCTTCTTCGACTTTAACACTGTCAAAAGGCGCTTCCTGAGTATCCATGTAGTAGGCATCTAACTTGATTACTTTGGTACCTTCGGTAAGTCCGTTCAAATCACTATTGATCTGAGGCAGTGCATCCACATCTTCTACATCAAGCATATTATCTAAACTAATAATGGAACGGTCCCAACTCCATCTTGCATATTTTTTTGAGTAGGCCATTGTACTTCCTTGAAATTCTTCGGCAGCATTCGGGTCGGGATTATCTTGTCCGGCAGTGAAAACCAGAGACATTGCTGATTCTTCTCCTTCAGCAGTGCGGTACCAGTCGTTTGACGCTTCATAAGTAGGTGTTGTTGTTATGCCAACGCTCTCGAATTCGGTAGCAACGCGAGCTGGTTGCGCTGACCCCGTCTGTTCTTGGCCATCGCAATCAGCATTTTGAGTAAAAGTCATACCCGTTGTTTCTCCACCAAAATCCAAAATAAGTGTGGCTCCTTCTTCAACAATGAGAGCAACCGCATCTGATTCTGTAGAAGTACCTTCCGCATCGGTAACTACAAAGACCAAACTAAGCGCACCGCTCTCACTACTTGTAAATGTATATTCAAAGGCGTCGGTGATCTCTTGACCGGTATACGTCTTAATATTCATACCATTTAAACTCAGAGAACTTAATCCTGCTTCAGCGCTTACCTCCAAAGTAAATGAGATAGGACTTCCAATGACCGCCGTCAGTCCGGATAAGTCGCTGGGTGAAGTAATTGTAATAGTTGGGTTCGCAAATGTTACAGTTGGTTCATCGTCGTCGCCGCACGAAACTACAACTAGCACGAACACAAACAGTGTCAATATAAGAGCATTTAATTTTTTCATAATTTCTTCATTTAAGAGTTAAAATGTCGTTTCACAGTTTAAGATGCTGCTAAATTGGTTTTAAATGACGATTAGCAGATATGTCAAAATCATCAAAAAAGGTAGGTGTTTTCTACAAGTAAAAATTCGAAATCAGATTCTAAATGAAGATCCAAATCTGATAGGAAAAATAGAATAAACGAATTTTCACACCCTTAAAACAGAGAATACATAACCCTCTCCAAGGGTATATTCAAGAATTTTGAAGAACGGAAATGAATAACATATGAATCAATATACTACTTTCGGCGGAATTGTTTTTTTTATTCTGTTACTCTGTGGTGGGCTGCTTATACCTTTCAAAGGGGATTACAACAGACAGGAAGAGGCTATTGTAAGCAACTGGGAATTTAGTAGCGACAGTTTAAGTTGGTTAAATACCAAACTTCCGCATGCTCCAAGAATAGAACCTCTTGTCGTTAATGAGCAATGGCAAGGGGATTTGTGGTATAAAAAGTCGTTGCAGATCCAGGACTTGTCTACCAAGTATTTTCTCGAGTTCGAAGGTGTTATGCACGAAGCAAGACTTTGGGTAAATGGCGCTAGTGCAGGCAACCATGCCGGCGGTTACCTTCCTTTTTTTACCGACATTTCCGACTATCTTATTCCAGGTCAAAATCAGATTACCCTTTGGGTGAATAATCAGGATAATCCTAGCATACCCCCTGGAAAACCACTTAATGATTTGGATTTTAATTACTACGGTGGTATTTACCGGCAGGTAAATCTCATTAAAACCAATAAGCTCCACATTACCCACGCACTACAAATTGACCGGGTAGGGGGCGGCGGAGCGCTCTGTCATTTCGATTCAGTTTCTCAAACCTCTGCCAACGGTTCAGTACGCGTACATGTTAAAAACGAACAAGATCAAACAGCCAGGTTCAGGATAAAGGCGACCTTAACAGATCCGCAGGATAAAGCGCTCACCTTTTACGGCGCTATCACCGAACTACCTCAAAACTCCGACGCCGATATTACTATTAATTTAAATGTGGAAGATCCCTTCCTGTGGTCTGTCAAAACCCCGCATTTGTATACCATGAAGATAGAACTATTCGATCATGATGATCATTTGGTAGACGACTTTATGGAAAACATTGGTATTCGGAAAGTAGAGTTGACCCCTTATGGGTTTTTTCTCAATGATGAAAAAATATATTTAAGGGGAACCAACAGGCATCAGGAGTATCCCTACATAGGTTACGCTATATCAAAAAATGCCAACTATCGTGATGCTTTAAAAATTAAACAGGCTGGTTTCGATTTTGTCCGCCTCTCACACTATCCCCAGGACGAGGACTTTTTAAAGGCTTGCGATGAGTTGGGCATTTTGGTAATGAACGCTATTCCGGGATGGCAATTTTTTGGAGATCAAGAATTCATTGAAAATTCTTATCAAGATATCCAAAGGATGGTGCGCCGGGATCGGAATCATCCTAGCGTAGTATTTTGGGAGGTTTCATTAAATGAATCTTCAATGACCGAAGAGTATATGATTACCGCCAACCAAATCTTGAAAAAAGAACTCCCATTTCGCGATACTTATTCGGCTGGCTGGATAGATAATGATGCCTTCGATCTGTACATTCCTGCCAGGCAACATGGAAAAGCCCCGGATTACTGGAATAATTACAGGTCAAAAGACCGACCTTTATTCATTGCAGAATACGGCGATTGGGAGTATTACGCCCAGAATGCCGGATTTAATCAAAGCAATTTCAAAAACTTAAAAGCGGATGAAAGAAATAGTCGCCAATTAAGATCTTACGGCGAAAGACGACTATTGCAACAAGCGCTAAACTTTCAGGAAGCAGCCAACTCTAACCGAAAAGGATCCAATACGATTGGTCATGCCAACTGGTTAATGTTCGATTACAACAGAGGGTATGCCGACGACATTGAGGCCTCAGGAATCAGCGATATTTTTCGAATACCAAAGTTTGCCTATTATTTTTACCAGAGTCAGCGACCTGCGGAAGATACACTAGCGCTCAAACAGGGCGCCGGCCCTATGGTAAAAATAGCCTCATATTGGAACGCAGATTCCAATCCGAATGTTAGGGTATACAGCAATTGCGAGGAGGTAGAACTTTACCTTAATGATTCTTTGGTTTCAAAGAGCAGGCCAAATCAGGATATGTATTCCACACATCTTGCATTTCCCCCCTTTCAGTTTGATCTTGGCTCGTTTACCCCAGGAAAATTAAGTGCAATTGGCAAGATTGGCGGTAAGACCGTTTGTAAAGACGTGGTGTGCACTTCAGGAAATCCTAAATCAATCCGTCTCTTTGTGGATAACTTTTTAAATATTAACGAAACTGATGATTTGATTATTGTTCATGCAGAAGTGGTAGACAGCATAGGATCTCTGTCTTACACTGCTCAAAATAAGGTGGAATTTGAGCTTTTTGGCGAGGGGCGGCTTCTAGGTAAAAACCCAGTCGAAGCTGTTGCGGGAGTAGCATCAATCTTATATCGTGGCGACCCAAGCAAATTAAATATAAGAGCCAGGTCGCATCAGTTGAATTCTGATGAAATAATGACAGATGGAAAGAACTGAATTGAAGTTGCTTATCTGACATGAAGATTATTTAAAGCGTAACGCGCTTAAAATCAAATTTAGGAAAGAGTGTAATCCGGCTTTTAGAAACGGAGACGACCAGAACAATGGACGCTACCGCTACCCATAATTCACTTGTTTGCTCAAGTCGAACACGGCAAGGATTCATTCCATATCTATTCTTAGCCTATCCAAACTTTCCTTCGATGGAGTTATCCTTTATCCTATACCGGAATTAAGTAGTTTGCCACTGCCGAGGGTGATCGGCGACGGGTGGTTTGCCGCCAGCTTGACGTTTTGATCTTTAAGTCATTTATGGTCAAGTCATTGAATCAGCCCTCTTTTTTAGCAAACCCCATTTAGTAAGTTGGTAGTGTCCCGGATAGTATGTCTTATGGAAAAAAGGGGTTCCACGGAGATAACTTCTTTTTAAATGTTAGTTAAGGTTTTTATCAGATCTAAAATTGGAAATGGGATAGCTATACGTTTTCTTTCCCATCTTAATAACGACAAAGCCCGGTAAAGTGATAGTAGCTCCCGAAGTAGGTAAAAGCATTTTGTATCTTTAAAGTTCTTCGAAACGACTTTTTGAGACGCTCAATCCAATTGGTTATATAGAGCATACGTGAAACCTGCTTCCAGATCTGTGCTATTAGCAATGGTCTTCAGTTAAGGATAAGTTATACTCCATTCTGACCGTAATTCCCTGAGCTTGGCAACCGCTTGGTCTGAGGTATACTCTTTTATTGTCAGGGTCAAATGCACTAGAAAGTTCCTTGGTAAAGGGTTTCCGGTCAGAAACCCTGACATGCTTGTTCGGGTACGTTGAAAGTACAAGGGTACATTTCTGGTGCAGAAATGTGCTTATTACTTTCCCACTACTGCATCGGGCCCGATCAGGTCGTCAAACACAAACAAGCCCACCTCGTTAACACTCTGCTCCTTAAGCTCCAGAAGTACTTCTTCCCATCCGATGGCAGATTCCTGTGGGATGTTAACGACGCTTAGCCCTTCACGGGTCAAATCTTCTTTTAACCCTAACAGCGCATAAAAAGCTTCTGGCTCACCCTATCCCTTCTCACCTTAAGATAAGCGCTATTTTAAAGCTAAGAACCTCTTGGATTGGAAAACTCCGATTGGGCCATAGCTTACCATGTATTATTGTGAGCCAGAAGCTTAAAATGCTAAACCCAAAATCATAAACAGTCAACTTAAGGGTTTAATTTAAAGAAGTCCTGCATAGTCCTCCACTATCAGAAGGTTCGACTCTAAATCTATAGCGCTTATTTCATTTTTATAAAACGACTGTTTATCACCTCATTTCCAGAATGCAGTTTCGTAATGTAATTCCCATCTGGCAACTTTGAAATATCTATCTGCAGCAATCCATCCGAATATAGTAACGTCACATCCTGACGTTTTCCTGTCATATCCACTACTTCTACTTGATTGATCAGTACATTATCCATTAACTGTATATTCAAAATATCCTTTGCAGGTACCGGGTAAGCTTTTAATTCCGCGTTTTCCATTTCTATTGACAAAATCGTTGCCGCTTCTGTGACTCTTGTTCCAGCGGAAGCTGTAGGACAACTACCTTCGCAAAAAGCAAGAATTCCACCGGTAGTATTGAGCGGATTAGAGCTGACAGGAGTTCCGGTTGCATAATCAAAAAACGTAAGGTTTTCCCAATTGGATCCGGTAAAATCTTTTGTGTCTACCGTGTTCGATCCTACCCAAAAAGGCTCCCAAACAATAAAACCTGTAGCGCCGTCGGTATTTTGCAGGTTTAATCTTAAACTAATCAACCAATCTCTTTGCGTAGTGGGACTTGTGGTCTCTGGCCAATTCCCCCTTGTAGCTACACCAAACCGATTTGCCTGATTATCGGAATAGTCCCACGTGCTGGGGAATGCAGTTTCCGCAATAAGCACCTCTTTTCCATGAGTGGATTTAATGCGCTCAATAATACTTTTTAATTCGCTAAACGACTGCATCTGATCTTCTTCTCCAAGGTAATAGCTCATCCCAATTATATCTACATTAGACCGATTGACAGTTGTGGTGCCCCTTCGTTCGGAATCAGTAGTGGTAAATGCCTGATTCGCCCACCACTCTGCATTACCAGGACCTGCAATATGAAGTACGGTCGTTATAGAAGAAAAATTTGTTTTAACAATATTTAGGGCAGCATTGATCAGAGCAGCGTTGCGGTCCCAATTGATTTTATATACATCATCCATGGTGACACTGGCCTGTGACACACCTGAAATAGCCGCTATTTCCGGTTTCAGTGAACTAAGTACATTATTAGTGGAACCGTCTCGATATTGCTCATATGGCAAGGATAAGAGAATGTTGCTATTAATTTCATTCCCTACCTGAACGTAATCAGGTAAAGCCCCTGATGTAGACATATTGCTTAACGTCGTATATGTGTAATTCCTAATCCTAGTACTTAAGTCGCTAATCGTATGGTTGACATTATCTGGCCAGGAAGCAGGAAGCAAGTTTTGAGATTCATCTGTCCATGTATCCGAGTAATGAAAGTCGAGGAGAATCTTTAAACCCTTAGCCTTGGCCCTCAAAATTGCAGCGGTAACGTCGCTTTCAGTTGAATGGTTGTAAGCATTGTTATTGAAGTCAGTCGGATTCACCCATAACCTAAAACGAGCCACATTGGCTCCATAATCTTGGAGTATCTGATAAGGATCTGTATCGGCACCATCTACTGACCATGAAATACCTCCAGCTTCCAGGTTACTGACTATGGACATATCGGCACCTTTAAGGAAATTAGTCGCCGCAGTAGGTGGCGAAGCAATTAAGTTTTCGCTGCTATTTTCGCTGCTATTATCACTGTCAGGATTGTAAACAGAAAGGCTGGTCACGCTTGTCGGATCGTAAACAAGCTTACGGCCTCCTAACAGGTCGACATAGAAATCATATTTGGATTTTTGCTGACCAGTCAGCGCTGGTATCGCATTCGCTACTGCATTTTTGTAGGTATTGTTGTCTGGGGTTTTTACGTTTCCCATGCCACTAAATGCTCCATTTTCATTGTCAAAAAGTTCGTTCATATCAATGACCACTTTTATATTGGCTCTTGTTCTGTATCCATTCCATTGGGTAGTAGATACCCAGGGTAACCGCCATTGCCAGTTTTCTGGTCGACTTTCGGGGAGTGTACCGGAGAGAGCCGTTGCCCAGCCATCGGCATCCGTTTTCAACAAACTACTCACCTGTGTTGCATCCATATCTTCTGGGTAATCTCCTACCGAATAGTGTCTGATCCAATTACTTGGAAACCAGGAAGAAGATCTGGGGTCTGAAATACTGAGATTGTTGATGACGTTTGAGTTACCGTCTTTCCAAATGAAATCGGCATTAAAATCATTTTCTAGTCCAAACCTGTTTGATTTGCTATTATCCTGTTTAGCTCTTGGGCCATCAGCGTAGGTATATTGGCTAAATACCTGCTCGACTTTTGCTATCCGGTAGTCATCGGTGACAGTATTACCAGCATCTGCTAACCATTGCTTTTGATCCTGGCTTAACTCATAAATAGTTGCCGTACCTTTTACACCATTTCTTAAATTTGTGTTGTCATAAGTTCTGTCGACTATATTTATCTTATGCATGATTTTCGAGCCATGATAATCGGCGGTTAGCTTGTACTCTCCGGGTTCACTCCACGTGTAAGTGAGATTTCTGCCATTACCTACCCAATCTCCGTCACCATCATAATCCATCGGAGCTATGTACCATTGCAAGCGTGCAGCAATATCACTATCTGTTAAACGCTTGGCCATTGTCCGCTCTGAAATATAGAACTCGATACCATAGTGAAAAAATGTATGGGGATCTGAATCCATGCAGGCAAATGAAACTTCATCTCCCGTCTGAAAAGTGTACTCACGACTTAGATCATAGTCCCTATCGCCATAAAGCTCATCATGGTTAGACAAATCATCATTAAAATCCCTCAAATACCAAAACTTGCCTTCACCTCGTCCCTCCGCCAGATCAATGCCAGGCAAAGCGGTTGCCGAAAAATCCGACCACTTACTCCCGGGAACACTCAAAAATCGTGTATTCACTTCCAGTAGCTCCTTGCCCGCTATAGGCACTTTAATGGCGTCTTCCTCCTTTCTTTGATAGTAGACGGTGATCTCATTATAACCCCATCCGTTGATATCGAAAGTCTCCGTCCAGCCTCCGTTACCATCAACTGTACCTCCGTCTTTAAATTTTTTGGTGACGGTGGTTAGAATACCTAACTCATCTTCGTGTGTGTATTCCATAGAAAGCCCATTGAGTATACCCACATCCACACCTGAGAGCCCCTTCAATGTGTAGGGCACTCCTTGTTGATATTCGGCAGGCCACTGTTCACCCTCCAGGCTGCCATAAAATCCATAATCTGTCTCCAATGGCACAGCAACATTGAACGATAGATCGACAGATGGACTGGGCGTTGTAGACGATTCAGTATCAGTAATTGTAATCAACCCTGGCGCTTTATTATTGTCATCAATGCCAGTTCCCGACCCCTGATAGTTATAGGTTACGATGGGTTTGCCGTTAAACGCCTGATCGGCAGAACCACTTGCCGTATAGGTATTCAGGTCTTCTATTTCATAGCCATGATAATCAGCTACCGTAGAGGGATCACCTTCCAGCACAGTGGATACTCGATTTTTTTGATACGCTGTAACCATTTCTGCAATGGGATCACCTTCGTTAGTAGGGACTTCCTTCCATTCTTCTTCAATGATCTTAAGAAGGTAAGAAGGATGTAGGGGAGTAGTGGAACTAACTTCAGCGTCCTTACTGTTAAGATAAATGATCTCATCATCGTCTAAGCCTAATATATAATCCTGGCCACTGTAACTGTCATAGTTACGCGTAGTGGCGCTTTCATCGTACCATGCGTGAAGAATTTGCATGTTGTACCCTTCTCGCTGATTGTTTCTTTGGCTTGGTTGATAGATAGCCTGCCCTGAAGCATTTTTACCCACTTTAAACCCATTGGAAAAGGTCGTCCCAAAATTAATCGCGTGCTTTTCCTTATCCAGAAGACCACTGGTAATACTCGTCGTATATGAGGGTTTTGAAGCGTCCATTCTGCGCTGAGCTATCCAATACAAATAATAATGACCTGATAGAATGTCCCATGATGGAACCTGTATATCGCTTTCATCCGCATATTTTCTGACGGCTACCCCATGAACCTGTGAATCAAACCCCAAAAAAGGCCGGTACTCTCCCGGTGTAATGGAGGGCGTACAGTAGTATTTTGATTCCCCCGCAAAACGTGCAAGCCATATTTCAGGTAGTCCTGTAATAGTTAAGGCAGAACTTGATTTAAATACAACTGAATCACCTACAAGCAGGTCTAATGCATTGGTCGGGTTCGACCCGAAGTTAAATATGTATGCCCTCCTTACTTTATCAGATCCAAAAACAGCTACGGCAAAATCACCAGAAAAGTCAGCACGTGATAAGGTAGATATTCCCGGCAGATCAACACTTATAAAGTCAGAAGAAGTAACACTACCAGTATGTGTGATCCTAATTAGTACATCTACAGAAAATTTGGACCCGCTTCCGTCGGCCAATGTACTTGCTTGCAATAAACTATTTTCAAACTCACCGCTATTGACATCCGACCCCCTTTCAGGTGTAAGCCAATACCCTTCAACATTTGTATTGGGACTGTTTTGTGTAGATTGCACACCGTAAATCAATGCACCTACAGGGAGCGCTCTATCGGCGCTCTGGTTGAACACCTCAACTTTAATACTACCTCTGGCAGCATTCCCCTTAATGCCTAGAGTTAAATTTGGGCTTAAAGCCTGATAGATATCCAAATTCACCGTCAAATGGTTGAAGAAAGCTGGTTGAGTTTGAGCAGTTGACCCGTTCGGTAGAATAAAACAGATCCAATAAAAACATAACATAGACCATACGCCTTTTCTTCTCAAGAAAGTGGCTGTTCCTATCTCATCGCTTTTGAGATAGATCTTATCAAAATAATTCATTGGTCCAGTCTTTTTTCCAGCGCTGTGATACGTTGTAAAAGCGACTCGATAGCGTTCGATTGCTGCTCGATCTTTTTCTCCTGCGCTATGGTATGCAACACAAGCTCTTCGATGTTCTTCAGCTGTCCTTTGAACATGGCATCCGCTGAATAATACCCTTCCTTATCAATCTTATTTGCGCCGGGGACGCCAGGTAAATGTTTTTCTTGCTTTACAAACTGTTCCAGTTCTTCCAGACTTAAAAGAGAGTAATCTTCTTCGAAGACATAGTCTGGCCCACCGCTACTTACCCAATCATCTAATTCCTGTACAATATTGAAGTCTTGGGTAAAGATGCCATTTTCTACGAATAAGGAATAATCTGGCACATATTGCGGATCCAGAGCATAATAATCTTTTTGATCACCGATATATAAGGTTTTATTTATAGTGGCAATACCATTTTTATTTATTGTAAAGACCGTATCAATCTGATTCAAAGAAGTGTTGTATCTGCCAATGACCAGGCTATCACCGCTGCTAGCTAATCCTTTAAACAAGACCCAAGTTTGTTCACTCTGATCATAGAGCGACAAGCCCACTTTTCCACCAGCGGTTTGATTTTTCAAAATCAGCGTCTCTTCATCCGTGGCCCTGAGGAGAGTGGCCTCTGCGGTTCCGACCTGTCCATAAGATGTACTTGCTGTTAGACAGAAAACTGTCAACAAAGCAAAATGTATTTTTTCTTTAATAGTCATTTTTTTCAATTTTTTAATTTTGGTAAAAAGGTGATATTTCTTTCTTGTGAACCGGATTGTATTCCCGGGATTTGTATACTGCTAAGTGTCATATTGCTGGTGGACTCATTGGACACTTTTATGTAAAGGAATAAGCCATCCTGATCATTTGGCTCATTGAGGGGCTGTGAAGGTGGAGGCAGTGGGTCATCACCTCCCCCATCACCGTCATCATCATCATCATCATAACAAGCTTTAGAGTTAATAAGTCTTCCCAGCCAATCCCATTCATAAGTTCTACACTCGCTAGCCAAATAGACATAAACCGCCACCACAACCACAGCACCACCGACCACTGTGCCCGTAATCCGTAGAGTTCCATTATCAATAGAAATATTACAACAACCAGGGGCATCCCCAACTGTACTTACATCCTGGCCACTAATTTGACTCGTGAGTAGTGGGTCCTGGTCAGATGAGGAAATAACTTCAGATGCTACCCTGGTGTCGTTGCTTACTACTATATTAAAATCTGCTTGTTCATTTGCAACAGTCCCACCACGAGCATCCGCCGATACTAAAGGCGTCAATTCAGTTTCTAGCACATAAACGGTCGCTGCAAGATTAGATTGGCTACTGGTGTTGATTATGTCCGTTGGCTGCAAATAAAATACCTTGTTCATCTGCCTGCTATCGGCCGTGACAGTATTTCCTAGATAATCCGTAAAGTTGATGTCATATAACTGAGATGAAGAAGGGCTACCAGCAGCACCGTAAGCTATGGATGTGGCGTAAACAACTACGGGTCCTCGGGTGTAGTCGCACTCCGTATTAGTATCTCCTGCCTCGCAGTAGTTTTCTTCATTGAAGCGTTTGGCAATGAGGACCAAATCGATTGTGCCCTCTCCCGTTACCACCATGGTGGGTTGAATAAGGGCATCTCGCACATTCGTATCTGAAAAAATTGCTCCGGCATCCCCGTTGAGTTCGACGTCGTTGTAGTAGGATTGATCCCAGGTAAGACCAGACACTAGGAACTCATAGGACGAAGAGGGTTCAACCGTTAACGTTCCGTTGGCTGCAGCATCAAAATAGGATTGACCCATTGCCCGATGAATACTAAAAAGAGCCATAAGTATGTACTGCGTAATTAATCGCTTGCTCATCATAGTTTACTTTTTATCAGGCCTTTTAGTTTTTCAATTTGTTTGGACAATTCTTGTATCTCCAAATCCTGACGTTCTAATTTTTCCTGCTGCTCGATGGTATACAAGGTCAATTCTTCGATTTTTACGATCATGTTCTTGTTCATGTCGTGCATTTCATATCCTTTCATCACTTCTTCCGCCGCCGGAATTCCTGGGAGGTGTTTGTGTTTACCAATAAACGCCTTGACTTCCGTTAGAGAGCGTAGGTGGTAATCTTTCTCAAAAACGTAATCGCCCCATACGGTAGGGCAATCTGTATTGTCTCCGTCCCAAATGCAAGGATGAACCACCCAGAAACCTTCACTTATGACCCCATCTTCAATCCACATGGTATAGTTGGGCAGGTCAGCGGGATAGACTCCGTTATAAAGGGCACCCAATTGCGAATCTGCCGAGCCATTTGTTACCATCATCCTGCCACTTACCGTCAAAGCCACATCGGGATCGCCATTTGCCGGTATCCCGGCAGGTAAATCTCCTATCGTAGCACGCGTACCAATGAATTCTGTCGCTTTTACATTTCCAACCACATCTAAGGCTTGCGAGGGAGCAACGGTACCAATACCAATTCTGCCGCCATCCATGATTAGGTTACCCCCAAGTGATGCTGGAAGAGGGGTATTTGCATAGTCAGTACCAATGATTAATCCATCTTTGAACCAACCGCCATTCTCCTGCGTTACGCCAAACCTGGTAGCAGAACCACTCGATGCCACCATAAAAATATTATCACTACTAATAGCATCTATCTCAGGTCTTACAGCTATTCCTTCTATTCCATTGTTGGCTGGCGCTATTTTGTAGGTTCGGGTATCAAACGATGAGTTAAGCCTGTATTCTCCTGCCATCATATTCCCGTTTGCATTGATATCTCCGGATGTAGTAATGTTCCCCGAGGTATTGATCGCTGTCGTTCCACCGATGGTGCCGGAAGTGATGTCATCACCAGTAATATTAGATTGGCTAATTGTCACCCCTGTAAGTTGCGACCCATCACCAATGAAAGTGGTAGCCTTTACGTTACCCACCACATCCAGAGCTTCGGCAGGGTTCGTGTTTCCAATTCCAACCTTCCCTCCATTCACGATTAAATTTCCGGCGAGCCCTGGAAGCGAGGTATTATCGTATTCATTATCTTTATTGATCATGATACCATCCCGAAACCAGGCGCCATTACCTTGTGTGACTCCAAACCTGGAGCTAGTTCCGGAAGACTCTACCAGAAAAATGTTTTGATCATTTGCAGGATTCACTTGCGGCTTTACAGAAACGCCAGAGGGTGCGTTTTGTGAAGGGCCTATTTCATACGTTTGATTATCTGCCGATGTAAGCCTGTATTCGCTCGTCGTTGTAATAATCCCTGATGTGTTAATTGCCGTCGTCCCCCCAATAGTACCTGATGTAATGTCGCTTCCTGAAAAATTTATCTGGCTAGAAGACATTCCTGTTAGCTGAGAACCATCGCCGATAAATGAGCCTGATACAACGCTACCAGTGATATTTCCCGTTGTAACTATGTTACCCGAAGTGCTAATTTTTGTGGTTCCCCCGATGGTGCCGGAAGTAATGTCATTGCCCGTAAGATCAAATTGGAAGGCAGTTAATCCTGTAAGTTGTGAACCGTCCCCGATGAATGAAGTGGCCTTGACATTACCTACTACATCTATTGCTTCTGAAGGATTCATATTACCTACCCCTAGACTGCCCCCATTAACTATGAGGTTTCCTCCCAAAGAGGGGAGTGAGGTACTTGCATAGTCAGCGCCAATAATCAATCCATCTCTTAACCAACCGCCATTGGCTTGGGTCACCCCAAACCTGGTCGCACTGCCACTAGATGCAACGGTAAAAATATTTTGATCACTTTGCGGATTTGTCCTAGGGCGGATCGATATACCTGTTAGGGCATTTTCCGCCGGACCTATTTCATAGAGATAATTATCCGTTGAAAACAGATGATATTCAACAGATCGGACTACACCAAGCACGCTCAGCATTTCTGTCGGGTTGCTTGTTCCGATTCCTACATTTCCTCCGGAATAATAGATATTACCACCCATTGTATTCCACTGGGCAGAAGCTCTATTAGACATAAAAAGTATACTCAATAAAATGATGGCCGTTGTAGCTGTCTTTGTCCAGTTCGCAATCACATTAAATTGCCAGGGGATTGAGCAAACAGAAGTTTTTTCCAAAGCTTGACCAATTTGCCAATTCAGACACTTTAGGTTTAGTTGGTTCTTTTTCATATGTTTATTAGATTTTAAGCTACTAAAATATGGTTTCTTTAAGATTTTTAAGTTGAAATTATCATCATTAGAGGGGGGTAAAATAGGTTTGAGCTTTTTTTCGTCACTGGTTCTTGCTTAAAGAGGATGATTATCTTACATCTGACCCTGTCTGTCATGCAATCTGGATATCAACCCCCATTGATACATGGAGTATTGAAATCATTTATACTTTAACTAGTTTCTGTAAACATCGGCAGAAGGTTAACTGCGTCGTTAACGTTACTACCAGTCTTCGAGGTTTATTATGACCTATTTGAGCGCAATTTTAAAGCGATCTGTTTATAGGATTGGCGGTTTTTGTAGTCGTTAGCTTCTCTCATCAATCTCATAGAAATAAGTATATATATTGCCATATTGTTGAATAAATTCGGCTATTGCCAAAGTCGCCTCATTAATTAATTCCAAGTTGATTTCCTTTTCAAGCTTTTGATAGAAAAGAACTATCCCAAATAGCGAAAATGGCTTACTGGCATGGAGGTAATAACGCTAAAAATACCCTAGATAGGGTATTTTTTGATTAAATGAATTACTGGTCCTTTAAATAAAAAATCATGGCTACTATTAATGAGTTAACTCAGGATCAATTTACACAGCTTTTAGATGAATATTTTGCGCCACCTGAGAAGAGGTCGAAAATGACTGAGGAAGAAGTAAAAGACTTGGCGGAAAGATTAAATGAAAAAATTAATGTTCCAATTATTAATGAAACAGGCGAGGAAAAAATTCTTATCAAAATCATTATTAAGATTGACAGGTTTCTTTATAATAATTTACCGAATGAGTTTTACGATTTGGTCAGAAGTCTTGATAACGGAATTGATGATGACGAGGCCAAGCGTTTAGTTAAGCGTTTATCCAAACTTGCAAATAAGCATATAGATATCCCATATATTCCGGAGCAAGTAGAATACATTGCTATCAGATTTGTTATTGGAATAATAATTAACGCTGCCAGAAAACAATGGGATATGGCTCGATCAAAAGCAGAACTCACCAATGCAAATATTCCTAATTCAGAAAATGCATCAGATATTGAGTTAGAAAGTATTATTCAATAAGTTTTCTCGATTTAAACTAAACCCAATCATATTTGCTGATCTAACCTTCATTTTAATATGCTAATTATATAAATGGCGCTATAAATTCCACGCCTTACTACTTATGAATATATGCCAATTACAAACAGAAAAGGAGTATGAGTGACACAAATAAAATTTATTCTGCCGTGCGGATGCGCTGAAAAGTCAGCTTATGATTACCCCAAAAGAAAATTTTATCAGAACCAACCCGTCATGTTGCTGCTAATGATAATATTCATGAGGCTAAAAAGGCCGCTAATGATAATCATGAACCTATCGCATATAAGAAGCTGGTCAATCAAGAAAGCTAGTTTATATCCGTTTAGAATAAAGAAAAGAGGGAATAAAGAGCCATACAGACTCATTTTGAACCTCTTTTCTTTTCATCAGGAAAAACTCAATGTTGTACATAAAATAAAAAAGCCAGTCACTTTTATTCGTAACTGGCTGATTATCAGAGTAGCGGGGACAGGACTCGAACCTGTGACCTTTGGGTTATGAGCCCAACGAGCTACCAACTGCTCCACCCCGCGATTTAATTGAAGTGCAAATGTAGATTGGCTCTTCTAATTATGCAAGACCTGCTTCCATAAAAATTAATGTCTGTCTAACTGTTGTCTTTCACGGCTATTGGCCTTCTTAAAATCAAAAACATAGGAAGTCCCTTCAATAGGTATTGTTATGCGATAATATTTGTTGATCAACTCATTATTGAGATACACCTTACCTCGGAATGAATCACCTTTTGGAATGATGTCAGCATCAAAAATCTCATCGGGCAGATAGGCCAGGTCCTCTGCAGTTTGCGAGGCGCTTACTTCATTGATGTTACCGGCTACATCCAAAGCCAGAAGCGCTCCAGCTGTTACAGCGTCCCTGGTAGCGCTTCTCCTGGCGTCTCTGGCTGTCCACTCTAAACTTGAGTAATCATTAGCATCAGCGGCAATGTCATATGCTATTAAGCCAATTGCGGCAACCGCCATAAGTACGCCAATGGTCTTACCTTTTCTTAACGTACTTTTATATAAATCATTGACCTCTTTAAAAGATAATGCCGACTCTATTTGAAGAACTTCCTTTTTTATCCATAGAGAAGGCTCGTTCGCATCCTCAAACTTCTTAAGTCCCGAGTAGCTCATGATCTCACCATGATCAAATTGAAGCGGAAAATCGGCATTGTTAACAACTTCCAAATCAAACACCATGTATCCCATATTGAGTTCCAGGTTTTCTAACCTCACTATTACTTCATTTTCGGTAATCTCGGAAACCGGTGATTCGTTGTGTCGAGCGCTAAACCAGGTTGGAACCAACCGGTGTTGGCAGGCAGAAAATATCACAATTAAAGAAACCGGCAGAATCTTTTTCATTGTTTGCGATTTTATACGGATATAACAAGTTTCATACCAGGGAATGTTTCCACTAAAATAAGAATACCTTTGCAACCAATGCAAAGTCAAAATATACATAAAGCAGGTTTTGTCAGCATTATTGGCAGGCCCAATGTGGGTAAATCAACTCTGATGAACCGGATGGTGGGTGAGAGGCTTTCTATTATTACTTCCAAGGCTCAAACCACTAGGCACCGCATCATGGGTATTCTCAGTGGCGATGACTTTCAAGTGGTTTATTCCGATACCCCAGGAATTATCAAACCGGAATATGAGCTCCATAGCTCTATGATGAGCTTTGTAAATTCTTCCCTGGAAGACGCCGATGTGGTACTCTTTGTAACGGATATCTATGAAAAGTATGACGCGCAGATCGAACAAAGTCTTAAAAAGGTAAAAGCCCCTGTTCTATTTGTTTTGAATAAAATAGATCAGGCTAAAGGCACCCAGGAAGAAGATAAACTCACTTATTGGAAAACAGTGGTCAAAGCTTCGGAATACTTAAGTACTTCTGCGCTCGAAAGCAAAAACATTGACACGGTTTTCAAAGCTATTTTAGAGCTTTTACCAGAGCATCCGGCTTACTTTCCAAAAGATGAACTCACCGATAAACCGGAGAAATTTTTTGTAGAAGAGATAATACGTGAAAAGATCTTCCTGAACTATAAAAAAGAGGTGCCTTACAGCGCCGAAGTGGTCGTTACGGAGTTTAAGGAGGATGAAACGATTATCCGCATCAGGGCAGAGATCTATGTGGAACGCAAAAGCCAAAAGGGTATTATCATCGGCAAAGGAGGAGAGGCATTAAAGAAGGTTGGCATGGCAGCGCGAGCAGACTTAGAAAGGTTTTTTGATAAACAAATTCATCTTGAAACCTTCGTCAAAGTGGCGGACGACTGGCGGAAGAAAGCAAGAAGCCTTAAGAATTTTGGATACAAATAACAATTATGAATTACCAATTAAGAATTGGGAATTACCATGAAACCAAATAACATCATTCTCGATAAGTCATATGCGTTTGCTCTAAAAATTGTGCAATTGCATATGCATCTTACTAAGGAATGTAACGAGTATATACTATCAAAACAGCTATTGAGAAGTGGAACATCAATAGGGGCCAATGTTGAAGAGGCTATCGGTGGAATATCAAGAAAAGATTTTAGAGCTAAAATGTCCATTGCTTATAAGGAAGCTCGCGAAACACATTATTGGCTTCGCCTTTTAATTGATAGCAAAGTACTAACCTCCGAGCTAGGTAGTCCTATTAAAAATGATTGCGAAGAAAACAGAAAAATTCTTTCTTCCATTTTGAAAACTCTTAATTCATAACTCCAAATTCTTAATTGCCATGGCAAATATTTTAGCAATTGTAGGCAGACCTAACGTGGGTAAATCGACGCTATTCAATCGCCTGATTGAAAAGCGAAAAGCCATTATGGACGATGAAAGTGGCGTTACAAGAGACCGGCATTACGGCTATGCCGAATGGAATGGTAAGTACTTTACGGCTATAGATACAGGAGGCTACGTAACCGGGTCTGAGGATAAATTTGAAAGTCAAATAAGAACCCAGGTAGCGTTGGCGATTGAGGAAGCTTCCGTTGTGGTATTTATGGTCGATTCACATGATGGCCTTACCGATCTGGATAAGGATTTTGCCAAGGTCATACGAACTTCAAAAAAACCTGTTTTCCTGGCAGCTAATAAGGCCGATACTTCTGAAAAGGCTTATAACGCAAGTGAATTCTATTCTTTGGGAATGGGTGAAGTATATACGTTATCATCTGCTTCTGGCTCCGGCACAGGTGAACTGCTGGATGAGGTAGTCAGGCATTTTGACAGTGGTACGGAAAACCCTGAAGAAGGCATCCCTAGAATCGCAATCCTGGGCAGACCAAATGCAGGAAAATCATCATTCCTGAATGCACTGCTTGGCGAGGAAAGAACCATAGTCACAGATGAGGCAGGTACGACCCGGGATTCAATAAACACAAGATATACGCTTTACGGAAAAGACTTTATACTTACAGATACCGCCGGTATCCGCAAAAAGTCAAGAGTCAAAGAAGACATTGAATTTTACTCCGTACTTAGAGCTATTCAAGCTTTACAGGACAGTGATGTCTGCATATTTGTAATAGATGCGGAACGTGGCCTCGAAGCCCAGGATATGAACATCATCGGTTTAGCTAAGAAATACAACAAAGGCATGATGATCATGATCAATAAGTGGGATCTTATAGAGAAGGATAGTAAAACGGCAGACGCTTTTCGCAAAGATTTGGAAGCCAAGCTAGGTACTTTAAATTATGTCCCCATCTTATTTACTTCGGTGATCAAAAAGCAGCGCATCTTTCAAGCTATAGAAAAGGCAGTTGAAATTTATCATTCAAGAACACAGAAAATATCTACTTCCAAACTTAATGATATTATGCTTTCGGAGATCGAAAGGAACCCTCCCCCTGCAATAAAAGGTAAATACATTAAAATAAAGTACATCACCCAACTGTACAGTATTACCCCAACCTTCGCTTTTTTTTGCAACTTACCGCAGTACATAAAAGCTCCATATGAGCGTTTTTTGGAAAACAAAATGCGAAAACACTTTGATTTAGAGGGAGTTCCAATTCGTTTATTTTTTAGAAAAAAATGACATGGAGGTTGACTCATAGGTTTCTTTGTATATATCTTAGCCTTCTTAAACCAAAACCTGTTAAAGATGAAAAAACTATTTAGCTTGTTGTTGGCCTGCATATTTACCCTTGCATTTGTTGCTTGTGGTGGCGGTGCCAGCACTGAAGAGACTGCTACGGAAGAGGTGGTAGAAGAAGCGACCGAAGAAGTTACTGAGGAAGCCCCTGAAGCAACCGAGGAAGTTGTAGAAGAGGTGGAAGAAGCTGCTGAAGAAGTGGAAGAAGCTGCTGATTCAGTTGCTTCTGAAGGAGATTCTGAATAAGGGTTCCTAATAAAATGTTTTTAGAACCATTGGCCGCTTGGCCAATGGTTCTTTTATTTTTGCTGAATGAATGACCGTCAGGTTTTTGAGCGTTTCCTTCCTACCGCCGCGGTCGACTTTTCTTTGTCACTTTGGCAAAAGCACAACTTTACTCTCAAAATCAAAAACGAGCGATCTACCAAATTAGGAGACTATAGATATGACCCTCGAACTTCACGACATACCATTTCTATTAATAATAACCTCAACCCATATGCTTTCCTGATCACATATTTACATGAAGTAGCACATCTCATTACTTTCAAAAAATATAAGCGCAAAGTATCCCCACATGGTAAGGAATGGAAAGAGGCATTCAAGGGTCTAATGCGTCCAGTAGTAATTAATGGTGTATTTCCTGAACCGCTTAAAATCAGTGTCATAAATTACATGAAAAACCCTAAGGCCTCATCTTGTAATGATCACAACCTGACGCTTGCTCTTAGCCATTATGATGCGCAACCAAGCCACTCATTGCATCAACTCGCAGCAGGGGAATTATTTAGATTAGGGAAAAGGATATTTAAAAAGGAATCGCTAAGAAGGACACGGTATGTGTGCCAGGAAGTAAAAACAGGCAGAAAATATCTCATCTCAAAAGCTGCCCGGGTGGAACCCATAACTTAGCCTCCCAATCGATACGCAATTACTTCATTGATTTTTTGAAAAAAAAGTTGTGGCGGCATGGTTCGCCACTTTGGGAACTGTAATACACCACCAAAATTGATATAAGAATCGATATTGTAATTCTTTTGCTCATCTATGATATGTTCAGGAAAATTTACGCCGGCAATCCATCCTGATTGTTGAAAGTTATCTATGTCCTCCACATCCTCAAACCATTCTTCATAATACGAATCATCGGAACCGTGGAAATTAAAAACATTTTCTCCTATAAGAATGAACTTGTTTATGTTCCGCTCAATCAAATGATCAATAATATTCCGCTTTAGATGCATGATATCGTTATTAATTGTATCATTCCACTCGCCAATAAACTCAATAATAGAAAAACCTCTTTCATAATCTGTGTAGAGAATTTTGATATAAAGAGTTTCTGAGCCCATGAAATCCCAGGCAGGGTCTATATAATAGCCGTAAATGGTCTCCGAATACAGGTCATGATTGTACTCCTTACCGTAAAATGGAGACTCGGGATCTTCCGCTACATTATAAAAGTTGAGCCAGTTATAATACGGTTCAATCTCGTGCATTCCTACGGATGAAATCTATTACTTTACGCACTGAGCCATGTTCATCCAATAGCTCCTGAGCTTCATCTCTACCAATGGATAATTCCTCCATCAGCATTCTTACACCGCGATCGACCAGCTTATTATTGCTAAGCTGCATATCAACCATTTTATTACCCTTTACACGACCCATTTGGATCATAGTGGCGGTAGAAATCATGTTGAGTACAAGCTTCTGGGCTGTACCGGCCTTCATTCTGGTGCTACCGGTAACGAATTCAGGGCCAACTACGACTTCAATAGGAAACGTAACATTCGTCGCTAACTCAGAATCTCTGTTACAAACTATACAACCTGTAACCAATCCATGATCTCTGGCCGTACGAACACCGCCTATGACGTAGGGTGTGGTTCCGGAAGCGGCAATGCCGATAACTACATCCTTATGATTGATCTGAAATTCCTCAAGATCTTTCCAGGCCTGATTAATATCGTCTTCGGCAAATTCTACAGCCTTACGAATAGCCCCATCACCACCAGCTATTAAGCCTATTACTACTCCATGCGGCATTCCGAATGTAGGTGGGATCTCAGAAGCGTCTACTACGCCTAAGCGACCGCTTGTCCCCGCTCCAATGTAAAATAATCGACCACCAGCCTTTAGCTGTTTAACAATTTCAGGTATCAGCGCTTCTATCTGAGGCATAGCGCGCATCACTGCTTTTGGCACAGAAGCATCCTCTTTGTTGATATTAACCAACAAATCTCTGACCGACATCTTTTCAAGGTTGTCGTGATTGGAAGCTGCCTCGGTAGTATTCACTTATTTGAATATTGATTCTTGTGGTACAACGTTAAGCCTGCTACAGGACTTTCAATAATATTTCTTATTACAACGCCCTTATCATTCCCCACTTGCCGTAAAATGTTACTAAAGTAAAACCCTACCGAGCCTGAAAAATGCACCGGAACAGATTGCACCTGAGGGTATTTTAAAACATTCCTATCAAAGAAGAGTGAAAATGCATCATAGACAGTCCTGTAAGCATAAGGCTCTTTGATATTTTGGAAAATAAATTTGGTAAATCCGGCCATATATCTCGCCGGAAGTTCATTGTTATAAATTTTGTCTAACACTTTTTCGCGAGTCAGGTCAAACCTTTTTTTAATGCTTTCCGATAAGTTTTCAGGCAAATCGTTTCTTAAATAATCCGCCAGAAGCGCCTTACCAAGGTAAGCGCCGCTGCCTTCATCGCCTAGTATGAATCCTAACGAAGCTACCTGATAGGATGGTTCATCCCCATCATAAAAACATGAATTAGCGCCCGTACCCAAAATACAGACAATCCCCTGTTCACTGCCACAAAGGGCTCGACAAGCTGCAGTCATATCATCATATACATAGACCTCTGCCTCTGTAAATACTTTCAATAAAACTTCTTTTACCAGAAACCGATTAGCTTCGGTACCGCACCCGGCCCCGTAATAAAATACATGTACAACTTCAGCGGAATTTCTCGCAACCTCGCTATTTCTAATACTCTTCTCTAATGCTCCAGTTTCCTGATAATAGGGATTGAATCCATGGGTCTGAAATTGGCTGATATCACCATGTTTGCCTATGAGTCTCCAGCTCGAAGTAGTGGCCCCCGTGTCGGCTATTAATATCATTTCAAAAGTCCTACTTGTACAAACTTTTCAAATACTCTTTCAGTGTGGGGTGCATCCGCCAATTCTTCCGTCAGGTCCTGCCCGGCCCAGTGCTCATAGTGTTTTCCATCCCTCCATAATCTTGATTGGCTCACATCATAAATTTTTCCCTTATAGGCCACCCAAACCTCGGTCCTGTCTTGCCCATTGTATAATGCGAGCTGGCTTTTGGTAATATAATTCATTGAGATGTGTAGTGGTTGTAATCCTTTAAAAGTGTGTACAGAAATTTAATCGTGGGCATATTGCTCTGTACTTTCAGGTGCTCCTTCACTTTTCTGCTTACCGCAATGGCTGGTTTCATGTCTGCCCGATGTTTATTTACTTCAAGGGCTTGCTTGATAATATTTACCTCCTCATTACTTAAATACTGCGCATCACTAAAAACAGGCTGGTAGTCGGAATCCAGATTTTTTATGAGCTGATGCGAAGTCACTTTTACAGCACTTGCTATTTTTACCACGGTTGTTCCGGCGGCCAGATCTCCAAGACGCTGTGCATTTTGTGTTAAAGCAATGGATATAACGGCTATAGCGCCTGAAAAAATCCCAATATCCAAAGGCCTTAAAATCCATCTCAATATATATCCTCCAATGGTTGCCGGGGCGCCGTCCAGTCTGACCACCTTTATATTCATCTGTTTTTTACCGAGACTCTGTCCATTAAAGGCTATCTCAGAAATAAGATGGTAGAAGAACGCCGGCAAATAAAAAAGCATAAATACCCAGTTAGTGTCTATGGTCAATCTGGTAAGCGCCAAAGCCATTACGATAACATAAGCCCCTACTATGAGTACATCGATTAAAAAAGCGCCAATTCTATCCCCCAGACCGGCGGTAACATAGTCTATCGCTACATTCTGGGTCGTTCTGATATTTATACTTTGCACGCGATTATTTTTTGCATAAATTTCATACTTGCTAAAAATTCAGCTGAGCGCCATGCTCATTTCAAAAATAATAATATGCCTGTGATTAGAATTATACCAACGCGGTTTTTAATCATGCCTTTTGCATTTGCTCCGGCTGAAAAAGAACCTGGCCATTGACTGATGCGCCGGAGCGAGAGCCTGTAAGAAGAGTCTATTTAAATAAGAAGAGAAGCAGTTGATATGAGAGAGGCAGCCTTTGTAAAACAAAACCTGGAACAATGGCAGAAATACGAGAAGTTACTTGATAATCACAAGTCAACTGCACCGGATCTGTTGGCAGAAATTTTCATTCGGATCACAGACGACCTGTCATTTTCAAGAACGCAATATCCAAAAAGTGATACTACTCATTACCTGAATAACCTTGCCTCCAAGATTCACCTTGAGATCTACAAAAATAAAAAAGAGGACAAAAGACGATTCATTACGTTCTGGAAATATGAACTACCGCTGCTATTCAGAAGCGCCCACAAGCGCCTGCTTTATGCTTTTTCCATATTTTCAATAGCCGCCCTAATAGGCATCGTGTCCGTTGCCAACGATGATAATTTCATACGAATGATACTGGGTGATGCCTATGTGAACATGACATTGGAAAATATAGAAAAGGGCAATGCGTTGGCTATTTATGGCAAAACCGAGCAAACAGATATGTTTTTTGCCATCACATTCAATAACGTAAGGGTATCGTTTATAGCATTTGCCGCTGGCATTGTACTGTCTGTAGGCACAGGTTATATTCTTTTTTCTAACGGTCTGATGGTCGGGGCTTTCTTTGCCTTCCTGGCTAAAAAAGGTCTGTTACTTAATTCACTTCTTATTGTAATGCTTCATGGCACTTTAGAACTATCGGCTATTGTTATTGCGGGGGCCGCAGGTTTTGTAATGGGCAACAGCATTTTGTTTCCCGGCACTTACAGAAGAATAGACTCGTTCAAATATGGCGCTAAAAAAGGATTGAAAATAGTGATGGGATTAATGCCTGTATTTATTGTAGCAGGATTCATAGAATCCTTCATAACACGCTATACCTTTATGCATTGGTCATTAAAGCTGGCAGTAATATTACTTTCGGCGGCCTTTATTATTTATTATTTCATAATTTATCCTATTAAAATTTCAAATAATGCAGGGACGCCCAACGATTGAATATCATAGAACTCGGGATTTTGGCAAGAAGCTGAACGCCACAATAGAGTTTATCAAGGAGAATTTCAAGCCCTTGTTCAAGGCTATGGCCTACATAGCCGGACCTCCCATAATATTGGGTAGTATCCTGTTGTCTCAAATCTTTGATCGGTTTATTAATTTCACAACCCTTGCAGGAGCCGGAATCAATCCTGGATTTAGCGAATTGGCAGAGTTTATTCTACCAGGCATTGGGGCCATCTTATTCCTATTACTAGGCGGAACAGCGCTGTTAGCGGTCATTTACGATTATATGATCTTATATGAAAAGCAAGGAAAAGAAATAAGCGTAAATGAGGTTTGGCAGCTCACCAAAACATCTTTCTGGCAGGTTTTAGGGCGTATGCTACTATTAACTCTACTGGGGTTAGTGGCTTATATAGGACTCGTATTTGTGATAGGATTATCAGCCGCAGCTTCCCCAGCACTGGCCTTTCTATTGGGTATACCTGCATTCATAGGTTTTATCTACCTTATAATACCCATCTATTTGTTTTTCATAATCGCCGTCTATGAGCGTGTAGATTTTGGCACTGCACTAGGAAGAAGTTATAAACTGGTCCGTGGCAAGTGGTGGAGCACATTCGGATTAATATTTGTAACCGGTCTTATTCAAGGTGTGATATCCTCCATTTTCTTCATTCCTTGGTACGTCATATTTATTCTGAAAACACTTCATACTACTGAGCCCGGGTCATTCATGGAACCTTCGGCTACCATGGAAGTGATAGGCACAATCAGTTTTCTCTTGTACTCAGCCATGCGCTATTTATTATTCTGCATCCCGTTAATTGCCGTTGCCTTTCAATACTTTAACCTGGCTGAACTCAAAGAATCAAAAGGACTTATGGCCAAAATAGATGCTTTTGGAAGCACATCTCATACTGCGGATGAAGAAGAGCATTACTAGCCTTTTTATTCTATTATGCAGTTCTCTGTATGGGTTTAGCGATTCTATCGCCATCAACTATGATTCATCTATTATCGAACTGCGACAATTCGATCAAGCCAAAATAAGTGAATACAAGGCGGATGACAATTTTGAATATGGGAATCGGCCTGTACCCGGAATGAGTCTCTGGGAGCGTTTCAAACTATGGTTAGGCCGTTTATTGAATCGATTGTTTTACATGGGTACGGAAACTCCATTTGGCAAAATAATCGTTTATATAATCTTAACGGTCATTATTATTTATGCTCTCCTTAAAATTTTCAAAGTAGATATTAGGCGCACTTTTTATTCGGGATCAGATCGTGGTGTGATGGACTATGACGTACATCACGAAAACATTCACGACATGGACTTTGACCGGCTCATTAAGGAAGCCATTGAAAAAAAAGAGTATCGTAATGCCATAAGATTAATTTACCTGGCCTCATTAAAACACTTGTCTGATCATCAATTGATTCATTGGCAGCCAGGCAAAACCAATCATGAATACATGGATGAAATATCCGAGGATAAACTAAAATCTAACTTCGGTAAGCTAAGTTATTACTTTGAGTACACCTGGTATGGTGACTTTGCTGTATCCGAAGGTCAGTTTCAGAATGTAAATGATCTATTCAATCACTGGAAAAAGCAGCTGCCAAAGTGAAAAAAGATCTGAAATACATATTGTTTCTGGTGGGCGTTGTAATCACTTACTTAGTTATAGAAATCTCATCTCCAAAGCCTATTAACTGGACTATCACTTTTTCAAATAGAGATAAAAACCCTTTTGGCAGCTATCTCATCAATGAAAGATTAACGGATATTTTTCCCCCTGACTCTATAAGCAATGTAAACCTGACGCTGTATGAGTTAGAGGATTCTGCAGCTCAAAACATACTCATATTGGCCAACAGCTTTTTTGGCTCAAAGGAGGATACCGATGTTCTGCTTGAAAAAATTAACAAGGGTATGAACGCTTTTATAGCAGCCGATTATTTCTCCGGCCAATTTGCGGATACACTTAACCTGGAAACCACAGATTATTTTTTTCAGGAGGACATCCTTGAAAATATTACAGAAGAGGATACCGCTTTTTTACGTTTTGTAAACCCTCGACTGCAGAACAAGGAATATTACTTCAGACGAAACAACACACAAAATTTCTTCTCCAGCTTTGATACGCTGCGTACGGAAATTCTGGTGACTAATGACCTCGACAAGCCTCAAATGATCCGGGTAAAATGGGGTCAAGGTTCAATATATTTAAGCTCAACGCCACTGGCATTTACAAATAACTATCTTCTTTTAGAAAAAAATCATGAATTTGTAAGTACAGCCCTTTCTTACCTTCCTCCCAGGAGTACGATCTGGACAGAGTATTATCAGCTTGGCAGAATGGAAGCGCAAACACCTCTTAGATTCATTCTTACGAACGAGTCCTTAAGTTGGGCCTATTACATTGCCATACTAACTTTAGTCCTGTTCATATTCTTTGAAGCTAAACGTAAGCAGCGGGTCATTCCAATTATTACACCATTAACAAATACCACTCTTGAATTTGTGGGGACTATAGCTAATCTCTACTTCTACAAAAAAGATCATAAAAGCATTGCCCTAAAGCGCATCAATTTTTTTCAGGAAAGACTAAGAACGAAATACAGATTACAATTTAGAGAAGATGATTCCTCCTTCATTGAGCGTGTGGCACATAAAACAAGCCACACCCAAGAAGAAATAAAATCAGCCTTTGACCTGATCAAAAAGACCAAACAAAGTAGCGAGATATCAGAAGAACAATTAAAAGACCTAAGCAAAACGATTGACGAAATACTATGAGTAAAGAAATACAAAATGATAAGGCAGAATTCCAAAGTCGAGTAGATCTAACCGACTTAAAGAATAGTGTCGACCGTGTAAGAACTGAAATAGGGAAAGTAGTGGTAGGTCAAAGCCAGATGGTGGATTTACTAATTACTGCCATTCTCGCAGATGGACATGTTTTATTAGAGGGCGCACCCGGAGTGGCCAAAACCTTAACTGCAAAACTGCTTAGTAAAGTGATTACTGCAAATTTCGCCCGTGTTCAGTTTACACCTGATCTTATGCCTTCGGACGTACTAGGAACTACCGTTTTTAATGCAAAATCAACGGAATTCACCTTTAAAGCCGGACCTATTTTCTCCAACATAGTACTTATAGATGAGATAAATCGAGCCCCGGCTAAAACACAATCTGCGCTTTTCGAAGTGATGGAAGAGCGGCAGATTACGGTAGATGGTCAAACTTATGCGATGGACGAACCTTACCTTATCGTAGCTACTCAAAACCCGATCGAGCAGGAAGGTACTTACCGACTTCCGGAAGCGCAGCTGGACCGCTTTTTATTCAAGATTTCTGTTGATTACCCAAACCTCAATGAAGAAATCAGCATTCTACAGGGACACCACTCAAGAAAAGCCCCGCATGATTTAGGAAATATTTCATCTGTTCTGACAAAGGAGAACATAAAAACATACAGGGAGACCATTCATGGCTTGCACGTTGATGAAAACCTGGTGCAGTATATCGCTAAAATCGTCCATGAAACCAGAGAAAACCCTGACCTTTTCCTTGGAGCCTCTCCAAGAGCTTCCATTGCCATAATGCAAACTGCCAAGGCGTATTCTGCTATTCAAGGTCGTGACTTTATAACCCCGGAAGATATAAAGTTTGTAGCCAAGCCTGTTCTCCGTCATAGGGTAATACTCACGCCGGAAAAAGAAATGGAAGGCCTTACTACCGATCAAATTATTGATCAGCTAGTTGAAAAGATTGAGGTGCCGAGATGATACAGTTTTTCAAGCAGCTCTATTTTACGAATCGGTTGTTTCTACTTATCGGTGGAATAGTGGCGCTTTTTATTGTCTCCTTCTTTTTTGATTTTTTGGTAGTACTACCTAAGCTGTTGTTCTTTAGCCTTGTGGGAACCGTTGTGGTTGACTGTATCCGGCTGTTTAGAGTAAGAAAAGGTGTGGACGGCGCTCGAGTCACTCCTGAAAAGCTCTCCAATGGAGATCAGAATGAGCTACTCATTGAGCTCACAAACTTTTACACCTTCCCGATCTTGCTTGATATCATCGATGAAATCCCCCATCAATTCCAGGTGCGCGACCATCATCATAGCCTCTCTATGAAAAGTGGTGAAAAGGAAACCCTGGCGTATTATCTGCGCCCTGTTAAGCGGGGTGAATATTCATTTGGGGCATTGAATGTTTTTGCCTCCAGCAATATAGGGCTGGTAAAGCGCAGGTTTCGCTTTTCCGAGAATAAGATGGTGCCGGTCTATCCTTCTTACCTGCAAATGCGGCAGTATGAATTGATAGCCATTTCGAATCGCCTGGTTGATCTGGGGATTAAGAAGATTAGAAAGATCGGGCATAATATGGAAATGGAATCTATTAAAGAATATGTACCCGGTGATGATTATCGGACTATAAACTGGAAAGCTACAGCCAGAAAAGCAGAGCTGATGGTGAACAACTATCAGGATGAAAAATCGCAACAAGTATTTAGCCTGATAGACAAAAGCCGTGTTATGCAAATGCCCTTTGAGGGCATGAGTTTACTGGACTATGCTATTAACAGCAGTCTCGTTATCTCAAATATTGCCATTAAAAAAGAAGACAAGGCCGGGTTAATCACTTTTCAGCATAAGGTGAACACCCTTTTACCTGCAAGTAACAGAAACATGCAGATGCAATTGATAACAAAGACCCTTTACAGTCAAAAAACTGCATATAAGGAAGCAGACTTCTCAGCATTGTATTCTGCCGTAAAAAGGAAAATCACTCAAAGAAGCTTGCTCCTAATCTATACTAACTTTGAGACCTTATCCGGTATGGAACGGCAACTACCCTATTTAAAGAACCTTGCGAAATCGCACCTTTTGGTCGTTATATTTTTTCAGAATACCGAGTTAGATGATCTCTTAAACGAGCCTGCTAAAAAAACCAAGGCAATCTACAATAAGGCTATTGCAGAAAAGTTGGCTTATGAAAAGTATTTGATTGTAAAAGAACTAAATAATCATGCTATTCAGACCATACTCACTAAACCTCAAAATTTAACAGTCAATACGATCAACAAGTACCTTGAACTTAAAGCTCGAGGATATATTTAAAACCTACCGAACTTTAACGTCAAAAAGTAGTTTACGTTCTCAAAATCCTGCTCACGTGAAAACTCTAATTCCAAGTCTTGCGTAAATCTTTTGGTTACTCCCATAGCTACCCTGAAGTGGCGAGCCACATTAATTTCCATTCCGATTCCTGGCTCTAGATACCAGAAAACGTCGTCATCTATGATTTCATCAAAATCTGAGTTATTATCATTCTCCCAATCATCATGATACCCAAGCCAACCTGCACCTCCCGCAATTGGAAAAGTAACGTGTACTACCTCATTGGAGAATAATATAGGTTCTAAAAACATTCCGCCGTAACCACCTAAAAGAATCGCATTCCTGCCTGGTAATACCTCGTTAAACTCCGCCGTTGGTATAATGCCATGACCTTCAAATCCTATCGCCAATGTTCTATTTACTATCCATCCACCACGAAAACCGGTCATTACGATAGTTTCATCCTGAAATTCCGAAGCCCGAAAAGAAATGGCTCCAAAGCCGCCTGAATGGTATCCGCGACCTGATAACGTCTTAATTCTCCCACGATTCCAATGCCGTTCTTTTCGATGTCTAACATAGGTTACTTCGTCATCTTCATTATCGGTATTGTTTTGGGCAAAGACTGCACCGACGGCAAAAAAGAAAAAAAGAATAAGTACAAAAAATGCTTTCATAGGTTTTAGATTTGATTCAAAGACCCATGACTGGTGCAAAGGTTTCTAAATGCACTCAAAAAATTTAACCCTGTTAAGAACCATTGACGGAATTTTGACTTTTATATCTGCAAGGAAAAATACTAATTGCATGGCATGTTCGGACTATTCAAGAAGAAAGAAAAGCAAGACAAGTTACCGCAACTCTTAGACCTAAATAATAATCCGTTGGCAGAAGGCGACATTGTGGAAGCCATGCGCTATGAGTTGGGAAAATGCAAACTCCTTCTTGTTGACGAACAATATGTTTACGAGTCGATTTCCAGCGGCAAACAAGTCAGTTGGCTCAAAATGATCGATGCATCTACTGACAATCAGAAAGTAAAAAAGGCAGAGGATTAAAGCCTACAATTCCTCAACTTTTTTCATTTTGATACTGCCTCTTGATACTATAAATTTGTGCCAATTTATCCATGACTCATCATTGCCCTAAGCACAACCACTACTAAATAAATGCCAAGAGATAGAAGCATTAGGTCCATCCTCATTATTGGAAGTGGGCCTATTATTATCGGTCAAGCCTGCGAGTTTGATTACTCCGGATCACAAGCAGCACGTTCATTAAGGGAAGAAGGTATAGAAATAACACTCATCAATTCGAATCCGGCTACTATTATGACGGACCCTGTTACTGCTGACAACGTGTATCTAAAACCTTTAACGAAAAAATCAATTCGCGAAATCCTTGATAAGCACCACATTGATGCAGTTCTCCCCACGATGGGTGGGCAGACAGCCCTGAATCTTGCGATAGACTGTGACAAGGCAGGCATCTGGGAGCATTATGGTGTTAAAATTATTGGGGTGGATATAAATGCCATTGAAACCACTGAGGATAGGGAGAAATTCCGTCTGAAGATGCATGAAATTGGAGTAGGAGTTTGTAAAGGTGAAACTGCAACATCCTTTCTTCAAGGAAAAGAGATCGCTCAAGAAATAGGCTTTCCACTGGTTATTCGTCCGTCATTTACTTTAGGAGGTTCAGGAGGTGGATTTGTAAATACACCAGAAGAATTTGAAAAAGCGTTAACACATGGCCTGCACACCTCACCCATACATGAAGTATTGGTAGAGCAAAGTATTTTAGGATGGAAAGAATATGAGCTGGAATTACTGAGGGATAATGTCGGCAACATCATTATCATTTGTTCCATCGAAAATTTCGATCCCATGGGCGTTCATACCGGAGACTCAATAACGGTTGCCCCAGCCATGACATTACCTGATACGGTATATCAGGAAATGCGAAATTTGGCCAAGACCATGATGAACGCCATTGGTCAGTTTGCAGGTGGGTGCAACGTCCAGTTCGCAGTAAACCCTTCCACGGATGAAATAATTGGTATTGAGATTAACCCACGAGTTTCAAGATCATCCGCTTTGGCTTCAAAAGCGACAGGTTATCCTATCGCAAAGATTGCAGCCAAATTAGCGATCGGTTATAATCTGGACGAATTAAGCAATGCTATTACGGGCACTACCTCGGCCTTTTTTGAACCCGCTATCGACTATGTGATTGTTAAGGTTCCCAGGTGGAATTTCGATAAATTCCAAGGATCTAATCGTAAGCTTGGCTTATCTATGAAGTCAGTAGGTGAAGCCATGGGTATTGGTCGTAACTTTCAGGAAGCGCTTCAAAAAGCGTGTCAATCATTAGAGATAAAAAGAAATGGTTTAGGCGCCGATGGTAAGGAACTAACCAAACAGGAGGAGCTCTTGGAAAGTTTGGAGCATCCCAGCTGGAACAGGTTATTCCACATTTATGATGCCTTCAAACTAGGAATACCCTATAAGACTATTCAGAAGCTCACGAGAATTGATAAGTGGTTTTTGAATCAGATTGAAGAACTTATTGACCTCGAATCAGAGGTTGAAAAGCATACGATTGACACAATTCCGGAAACTTTATTAAAAACAGCAAAGGAGAAAGGTTATGCTGACAGACAGCTAGGTCATTTGCTGAAATGCTGGGAAAGTGAGGTTCATAAGAAACGTTATCAGCTTGGAATAAAGCGAGTGTACAAACTGGTTGATACCTGTGCCGCAGAATTTGAGGCCCAAACACCCTATTATTACTCCACGTTTGATCAGGAAAATGAATCCATCGTCACGGATAAGAAAAAAATTATTGTTTTGGGTTCCGGACCAAATCGAATTGGTCAGGGGATAGAATTCGACTACAGCTGCGTACATGGTATTCTCGCTGCTAAGGAATGTGGGTATGAAACTATAATGATCAACTGTAACCCTGAAACTGTTTCTACAGATTTTGATGTAGCAGATAAACTTTACTTCGAGCCTGTATTCTGGGAGCACATTTTTGATATTATCGAACACGAAAAGCCAGAAGGTGTAATTGTCCAACTAGGCGGTCAAACAGCCCTTAAACTTGCTGAAAAGCTCCACAAGTATGGTATCAATATTATTGGAACATCCTTTGAAGCGCTTGATCTAGCAGAGGACAGAGGTAGCTTCTCTACTCTTTTAAAGAACAATGATATTCCATACCCGCAATTCGGTGTGGCTGAAGATGCTGAGACAGCGCTTGAACTTTCCAAAGATATTGGATTCCCACTGCTGGTAAGGCCTTCTTATGTTCTCGGAGGTCAGGGAATGAAGATCGTGATTAATGAACAAGAACTTGAATCTCATATAGTTGACCTGCTGAGAAAGATTCCGGGCAATAAAGTTCTTTTAGACCATTTCCTTGATGGAGCAATTGAAGCTGAAGCCGATGCGATATGCGATGGTGAAAACATTCACATCATAGGCATCATGCAACATATAGAACCCGCAGGGATTCACTCCGGGGATTCCTACGCCGTACTTCCGCCCTACAATCTGGGTGACTTGGTGATAAAACAAATAGAAACGTACACCAAAAAGATAGCGCTTGCTCTCAGGACAGTTGGCCTTATAAATATACAGTTTGCTATCAAAGATGATAAGGTATATATCATCGAAGCAAATCCTCGCGCTTCTAGAACCGTACCATTTATATGTAAAGCCTATGAAGAACCTTATGTGAACTACGCCGTAAAAGTGATGCTGGGTGAGAACAAAGTCACAGATTTTGATTTCGAGCCTAAAAAACATGGATATGCAATTAAAGAACCCGTGTTCTCGTTCAATAAATTCCCTAATGTGAATAAAGAGCTGGGCCCTGAGATGAAATCAACCGGTGAAGCGATCTACTTCATAGATGATTTAATGGATGACTATTTTATGAAAATATACTCCGAACGAAACTTATACCTGAGTAAGTAAGTTACAATCATGTATGATGCTTAAATTTTTACTCATAGTTGGATTAATAGGATTTTTGCTCTTCAGAGTACTGGGTGTTTTTTTCAGAGTTCTTACTGGATCTACTGTAAATCCAAAATCACAGGATTTTCACCAAACAAGAAAACCAAAAGATAGCAACGTGAATGTAGACTACATCCCTGGAAAAGAAAAAAAGGGGAATAGGTACAATGGGGGAGAATATGTTGACTATGAGGAACTAGACTAATCTTTAAAAGAAAATATTTTTTGAGCCCCAGCCATTTATGGTGGGGCTTATTCATTTATTACTATGATTACGTTCGAAAAATATCAAGCTACAGGAAACGATTTTATTTTGATCAATAATATTGATAAGTCGTTCAATCCATCTAAAGAAACTATATCGATGTTGTGTGATAGGAAATTTGGTATTGGATCAGATGGGCTGATCCTAATCCAACCTCATCAAGAATATGACTTCGAAATGGTATTCTATAACCCTGACAGCAGCCAAAGTTTGTGTGGCAATGGCAGTCGTTGTGCGGTAAACTTTGCTAACACTTTAGGTCTTATTCAAGGTTCAAAAACCACTTTTATGGCATACGATGGCGCTCACAGCGCTGAAATTCTACCCGATGGCCAGGTGAAATTGGAAATGGCAGATGTACAAAATGTCAGACTTTTACCTGATGGTATGTTTGTTGATACGGGATCACCTCACCTAGTGAAATATATCGTGAATATTGCAAACTACCCTGTATTTGAAGAAGGAAAATCCATTAGAAATGGCGGCTTATTCACAGAGTCCGGTGTAAATGTAAATTTTGTTGAAATCTCCGGTGACAACGAAATCAACGTAAGGACCTATGAAAGAGGTGTAGAAAATGAGACCCTTTCTTGCGGTACGGGGGTAACTGCCGCAGCGATTACCTCAACGCATAAAGGCTTGTCTTCCCCCGTAACTATTAAAACAAGAGGCGGAAATCTTAAGGTTGAATTCAACCGGGAGTCGCTAGAAAGTTTTAAGGGTATTTTTCTCACAGGACCTGCAGTAAAAGTTTTCAGCGGTGGTATAGACATCAGCGAATACGAGCAAAAAAATATTACATAAAAGCGTTTAACTTTAGACGTTCAAAATTGATAGACGAAGCTTACACATGTTAAAATTCATAGCCAAAATTTTAGGCACTAAGTCTGAAAAGGATATTAAGAAACTTATGCCCGTTGTGGCTCAGATCAATAAAGAATACGATGAGTTTAATGGCATTAGCGATGATGAACTTAGGGGTAAAACAGCTTCAGTCATTAATACTATAAACGCGGAGCTAAAACCCATTGATGATCAAATTACCGCACTTAATGAGAAAGTGGATACTAATCCCGAACTAGACATCAATGAAAAGGAGGCGGTATTTAATGAAATCGATAAGCTTGAAGAGGATAGAAACGAAGAACTTGAGAGGGTTCTTAAAAACGTTCTTCCCACAGCCTTTGCCATAGTAAAAGAAACTGCCAGAAGATTTAAGGAGAATGAAAAGATAATAGTTACGGCTTCTTTGCAGGATAAAGTATTTGCAGCAAAGAAGCCACATGTGGAAATTGAGGGTGATAAGGCCGTATGGCATAACAAATGGATGGCTGCAGGTAATGAAATTACCTGGGACATGCTTCACTACGATGTTCAGCTCATCGGAGGAATGGTTCTTCACGAAGGTAAAATAGCTGAGATGGCTACCGGCGAGGGTAAGACTTTGGTGGCTACACTACCGGCATTTCTAAATGCTTTGGCAAAAAGAGGCGTTCATATAGTGACCGTAAACACCTATTTGGCGCAGCGGGACAGTGAATGGATGGCCCCTATTTTTGAATTTCATGGTCTTAACGTTGACTGTGTAGACAAACACGAGCCCAATTCTGACGAGCGTAGACAGGCTTATGCCGCGGACATTACTTATGGTACTAACAATGAGTTTGGTTTCGATTATTTACGTGACAATATGGCACGCGACCCAGAAGAGCTGGTACAACGCAAACATCATTATGCTATGGTGGACGAGGTTGATTCGGTTCTTATAGATGAAGCACGTACTCCACTAATAATATCCGGGCCTATACCCAAAGGTGATGAACATGAATTTTATGATCTTAAGCCGCGTATTGCTAAGCTTGTGGAGGCCCAGAAACGACTTGTACAGCAATACCTGGTAGAAGCAAAAAAACTTATTGGAGAAGGCAATGACAAAGACGGTGGTTTACCACTTTTCAGAGTATACCGGGGTTTACCAAAGCATAAACCTTTAATAAAGTTTTTAAGCGAAACAGGAACAAGGCAAATACTTCAAAAAACCGAGAACTTCTACCTACAGGATAACCAGAAAATGATGCCTGAGGCGGATGAACCACTATTCTTTACAATTGATGAAAAGCATAACAGCATCGAACTTACAGAGAAAGGCATTGACCTTATAACCGGCGAAGGTGAGGATTCAAACTTTTTTATAATGCCGGATATTGGCACTGAGGTGGCCACATTAGAAAAAAATGAGGACTTAAGCGACGAAGAAAAGGTAAAGCAAAAGGATGAGCTTATTCGCGACTATTCCGTTAAATCACAACGTATTCACTCGGTAAATCAGCTTCTAAAAGCTTACACGCTCTTTGAAAAAGATACAGAATACATTCTTGTCGATGGCAAAGTCAAAATAGTTGACGAGCAAACCGGTCGTGTTATGGAAGGGAGAAGGTACTCTGACGGCCTTCATCAGGCCATTGAAGCCAAGGAAAGCGTTAAAGTTGAAGACGCAACTCAGACCTATGCTACAGTTACTCTTCAGAATTACTTTAGGATGTACCACAAGCTTGCCGGTATGACAGGTACAGCAGAAACTGAGGCAGGAGAATTCTGGGAGATCTACAAGTTAGATGTAGTTGTAATTCCCACCAACCGTTCTATTGCAAGAAAGGATGATCAGGATATGGTTTATAAAACCATGCGTGAGAAATTCAATGCCGTTGTTGATGAGATTGTGAAGCTTACAGGGGAAGGCCGGCCAGTTTTAGTAGGCACCACTTCTGTGGAAATATCGGAAGTAGTTAGCAGAATGCTTAACATGCGCAAGATTACGCATCAGGTATTGAATGCCAAGCAGCACCAGCGAGAGGCTGATGTAGTAGCTGAAGCCGGTAAGCCGGGTACGGTTACCATTGCTACTAATATGGCAGGTAGGGGCACAGATATTAAACTAACACCTGAGTCAAAAGCTGCCGGAGGTTTGGCAATTATAGGTACGGAGCGCCATGAGTCAAGACGGGTAGATCGTCAGCTCCGCGGTCGATCAGGTCGACAGGGAGATCCAGGCTCTTCACAATTCTTTGTTTCACTGGAGGACAATCTCATGCGTATGTTTATGCCTGAGCGTATTGCCAAAATTATGGACAGGCTTGGCCTGCAGGAAGGCGAGGTTATTTCGCATTCCATGGTGACTAAATCCATCGAACGCGCGCAGAAAAAAGTTGAGGAAAACAACTTTGGTGTAAGGAAGCGTTTGCTGGAGTATGATGATGTTATGAACTCACAGAGGGAAGTCATTTACACGCGAAGAAGAAACGCACTTTATGGAGAACGCCTTCAGTTAGATATTATGAATATGCTTTTTGATACATGTGAGGACATAGTATTAAATACTAAGGGTGCGGAAAACTATGAAAGCTTTAAGCTTACTACCCTAGGAGTCTTGGGAGTAGACTTCGAAATCAATAAATCAGAATTTGAGAACATCGATCAGCAGGTTCTGGTAGAAAAACTATACGATGAAGCGTTTGCACATTACAAAAGAAAAAATCAGGACATTGCCCAACAGTCCCTACCTATATTCAAAGATATAGAAGCAAACCGAGGCGCTACTATTGAAAATATCTTGGTTCCATTCACTGACGGTAAACGGCAAATTGGGGTTGCGGCAAATCTTAAAAAATGCCTGTCCACTGAGAATCAGGAGCTTGTATTGGCAATGGAGAAAATGTTGACTCTTGCCATAATAGATCAACTTTGGAAAGAGCATCTTCGCGAAATGGATGACTTGAAACAAAGTGTTCAAAATGCTGTATATGAGCAAAAGGACCCGTTGTTAATCTATAAATTCGAAGGTTTTGAACTATTCAAAAGGTTTATTGCCAAAGTAAACGAAGATACTATTTCATTCCTTATGAAGGCTAATCTGCCTGTTGAAGAACCCAGTCAGGTACAGGAAGCTAGGGTACAACGTAGGCAACGACTAAAAGAACAAAAAGAAGAAAGTAGATCGGTGTTAAGTGGTGGACCCAGAGCGGACGTAAACCGTCCTCCTGTGGAGAAAACGATGCCTATCAAATCTGAAAAAATATATGGGCGCAATGATCGCGTAACGGTGCAATATATGGATGGTACTTTAAAAAAGGATGTGAAGTACAAGGTGGTAGAGGCGGATATCCAAAATAATAAATGCGTGATGGTAGAAGAATAAAATGCTAAGAACAAATTATATACTTTTTATTGTCTCTATAATTTTTATGGCTTGTTCACCCGGCGCTGTCCCTACCAGTAGCGACGCTGAAAGATACAAAGAGGACCTCTCTTATTTAAGACCAACCTATTCGGAAATTACAGATCAATCAGATACGATAGTAGTAAGTCAAAATGAGCCAATGGAAAAATCTATTGAGGCTAAGTTTGATGTGACCAAAGAGTTAAATGCAATTCTTGATAGTATTGATGTACTCAGAAGAGATAAACGATTTGTGGATGGCTTTACCATTCAGGTGTATTCAGGGTATGACAGCGAAAAAGCAACAAAGGCCCGCGGTAGAGTATACTCAATACTTGAAAATTCTAACCCATCATTAAAATTTGAAGAGCCCAATTTTAAAGTGAAAGTAGGTAATTACTATTCAAGACTCGAAGCCCAGAAGGATTACGCCTTAATCAAGGAGAAATTTTCATCCGCATTGATCATTCCCCAACGGATTTACATCCAATGATTGAAAGAATAAAATCACTCGCCGCGGAATATGCTGAAGATGTCGTAGCTGTAAGAAGACACCTGCATGCAAATCCGGAGTTAAGTTATGAAGAGTATCATACGGCTGAGTATGTAGCAAATCAACTAAGGTCCAGCGGCATTGAACCTAAAGTGGGTATAGCCAAAACTGGCGTTACTGCTCTAATTGAAGGTAAAAACACAAATTCTAAGGTTGTTGCTTTAAGAGGTGACATGGATGCACTCCCCATAAAAGAGGCCAATGATGTTCCCTATAAATCAAAAAATGAGGGTGTGATGCACGCTTGCGGCCATGATGTACATACAGCTTCTTTATTAGGTACTGCCAGAATTCTTCAGGCCATGAAAGAAGATTTTGACGGAGTTGTAAAGCTTATATTTCAACCTGGTGAAGAAAAGAACCCGGGCGGCGCATCCCTAATGATAAATGATGGTGTTTTAAAAAACCCTGCCCCTGCTTCAATATTTGGACAACACGTGATGCCTTTGATACCGGTTGGAAAAGTGGGGTTCAGATCCGGTATGTATATGGCTAGTGCAGATGAAATATATCTTACTATCAAAGGAACCGGAGGACATGGGGCCATTCCTGAACACTTAACAGATACCGTGCTCATCACATCTCATATAATTGTAGCCTTGCAGCAGATTATCAGTAGAAACGCCGACCCTAAAAAGCCGACCGTTCTATCGTTTGGAAAAGTTGAAGCCATGGGAGCTACTAATATTATCCCTAACGAAGTGAAGGTGGCCGGTACTTTCAGGGCAATGGACGAAGAATGGCGTATCCGTGCTCATAAGCTGATAACAGAAATGGCCAGGTCAATTGCAAAGGGCATGGGGGCAGAATGTGATGTTTTTATTTCAAAGGGTTATCCTTTTCTTCAGAATGACCCGCCACTTACGGAAAGGGCGCGTCAGTTAGCAGTAGAATTTTTGGGAGAGGAGAATGTCGTGAACCTGGACCTATGGATGGGTGCAGAAGACTTTTCTTATTATTCGCAGAAAATACCTGCCTGTTTTTACCGGCTGGGTACACGCAATGAAGCCAAAGGAATTACCTCGTACGTTCATACACCCACTTTTAATGTGGACGAAGATGCTTTGGAAATTGGCATGGGTATGATGGCCTGGCAAGCGATCAATGAACTAAAGGCTTAATCTAATACATCTTCCTCGTCTTTAGCCAGTTCTCCGGTAATCCCTTCTGATACATTTATAATATGATCTCCGGTGCGTTCCATAAGACTAAATAAATCTGCGTAAACAAGACTGCTCAAAACATCATATTCCCCTTTCTCAAGGTATTTCAGGTGTTTCTTTCTAAGCTTGTCTCTGAGTCTATTAATCTCTTTCTCCTTGTCAATGGCTAGCTTGAGGCTAATCTCTTTAGACCCAGGAATTAAATTTGCATTCATAATTTCAAATGCTTCATCTAACTTGACAAGCATTTTCAGTAAGTCTTTTACCTGATCCGAGGTAAACCAGCTCTCACTTTCATTTTTTTGCTCAATTGACAAGGACATTTGATAAAATAGATCGCCTATTCTCTCAAGATCATTGATTATCGCCAACATTCCTCTAAGTCGTAAGGAACTTTCCAGACTAAGTTTGGCTGATGGCAGTTTGGATAAGTAAGTGGCGATCTCGTACTGCACTTTATCCGTTATTTCTTCATACTTCTTAATTTTCTTTAAAACCTTAGTTTTATTTTTTGATTTTTTGTTATTGATCAATTCTCTTACAAAGCCAGACATTCGTGCCGTAATTTTTCCGAATTTGGAAATTTCCTTTGCCACTTCCGACAAGGACACTTCAGGTGTAGAAACAAGGCCCCCTGAAATATATTCCAGACTAAACTCACGTTCATCACTCTGAATAGGAACCATTTTAGTTACTACTCTGGATATGAAATTTACAAACCCGATGAGTAAGGTCACATTAATAATGTTGAATGTAGTGTGAAAAATAGATAGACCAATTGGGATAGAGAATGCATCCTGAAAAGGTGAAGCATAATCAGCGCCTACCATATATACATCAATGGCTTTCAGGAACCACGGAAATGTCAGAAGCATCCAGATCACTCCAAATATGTTAAATATAAAATGTGCGCGAGCGGCTCGCTTGGCGTAAGAATTAGCCACTAGAGCAGCCAGATTAGCAGTTATGGTTGTCCCGATATTCTCCCCTAAAATCATCGCAGCGGCTATATCAAAAGGCACCCAACCTTCATTAGCCATTAAAATAGTGATGGCCATAGTGGCGCTGGAAGATTGCACCACAACAGTTAATAGCGTACCTATTCCAATAAAAATAAGCGTAGAAAAAATTCCTAAATCCGTGTAGCTGGATAAAAATTCCAGCATTTGAGGATTTGACTTTATATCAGGAACAGCAGATTTTAGGGCTTCCAGTCCCATAAATAACAAGGCAAAACCGATAATTACTTCACCCCAGGATTTCAACCGATTCGTAGAAGCAAACAATAAAGGGAAGCCAAAAGCGATAATCGGTAAGGCCATATCTGCCAGTTTCACTTTCAAGCCAAGAATAGAGATTATCCATCCAGTTATTGTGGTACCTATATTAGCTCCCATTATAACACCAATGGATTCTACAAGAGACAGCAAGCCCGCATTTACAAAACTCACTACCATAACGGTAGTAGCAGATGAAGATTGAACTAAACTTGTAAGCAGAAATCCCGTTAAAACGCCATAAATTCGATTTGAGGTCATAACTCGAAGGATTTGCCTCATTCTGGCGCCGGCTACCTTCTGAATACCTTCGCTCATAATCTTCATCCCGTAGATGAAGAACCCTAAAGACCCTATTAAGGTTAAAGCATCAAATAAACTGAATTCCATTTACAGGGAAAAATTCTGTGAGAGAGTAAATGTAGTCAACTGTATTACAATCAAATTTACGCTTCATGTTAACTTTCTGTTAACTCCAATTTTTATTTGAAGAGTGTCGAAATTACCACGTTATTTTAATATCGACTAGAGTTGAAGCGAATTTTAATATTAGCTTCACAAACGGGCTTATGATAAGAGTCTTCAAAATGCTAATTTCGCAGGCTTAAATTCCATCCATTTGAAAGGTCGGCAGGAACAGAGAAAAAAAATACTACAAGCATCGCTAAAGGTTTTGCTAATTGTAGCAGTGTTTCTATTCTCAGTAGATCTCATGGGTGAAGCTTTCAAATACATCGGTGAAAAAGCCGCAGAATCGCTCATCTTTGCGACAAAGAACCCATTCATAGGTCTTTTTTTAGGCCTTTTAATTACTGCTATTATTCAGAGTAGTTCTACCAGTACGGCGATGATCGTAGCCTTGGTAGCCTCTGGTTCTATCACCATAGCAGATTCAGTACCTATGATTATGGGAGCCAACATAGGCACTACGCTGACCAGCACTATAGTTTCTTTAGGATTCATTACAAAAAAAAACGAATTCAGAAAGGCAATAGCTACTGGCACGGTTCATGACTTTTTTAATATCCTGGTGGTGCTGTTACTTTTCCCTCTTGAATACTATTATGGCTTCGTTTCTTCCACTGCTCAAGGCATTACTAGCTTAGTTTTGCCGTCAGGCGGTGGTTCCTTTTCAGGGGGCGCGGGTTTTAAGTTATTTGATGCTATACCTCTCACCTCTTTCCTTATTTCTGTCATAAATAACAGTTTCATAAGTATCATTTTATCGTTTGTTCTGCTTTTTGCCTCCATTAAATTGTTGTCTTCCTTAATCTACAAGCTGGTAATAGGCGAGTCTCAAGGCAAGCTGAGAAACTATATCTTCAGTAATCCTTTCAAATCGTTTTTCTGGGGGGCGGCCTTTACGGCAGGAGTACAATCCAGCTCAATTACAACTTCTCTGATGGTGCCTTTTGTAGCTACACGCAAAATATCGTTGGAAAGCGCTATGCCCTTTATACTAGGCGCCAACATAGGTACCACAATAACTGCATTTATAGCGGTTTTGTTGGAGTCTAATGCCGCTATAAGCATTGCCGTTACACATTTACTCCTTAATACCATTGGCGTACTCGTATTTCTTCCGTTCAAGTATCTTAGGATGATTCCTATAAAGCTGGCAATGAGTTTTGGCAGGCTAACTATGAACTATCGCCTTGCCGGTATAGGCTACATTCTATTCACTTTTTTTATTGCACCTTTTACATTAATCTATTTCAATAGAAACGCCACAAAAATCACTGAGTTGACCTATATAATAGAGGAGAACCAAACGAAAAAGGAAAAGAAAGTGATCAGCGTCGCCGCCCAAGATAAACGTTACGGATCGCTATGGGGTAGCGATGTCAACCTTTCGAATAAAGGGTACAGCGAAAACATTATGACCATCTATAGAAATAATGATGTGCTCTTTTTGAACGATCGTTTTTATTTAATTAAGAAGGAGGGTTTTTGTTGGGACGATCAGGACACTGAGAATCGAAAATATCAAATGTGCATCTCGCAAATACTACCATCGGTAAAGCATGGTGATATTTCTGCCGACTCAGTATTTGTTTTCAAAAAAACTTTCTATGACCCTGTAGATAGGGACTCTTCTTATTTTTATTATCAAATAAGTGTTAGCAATAAGCTCCTTTTAAGCGCCCAGAAGTTTACCAATCACGGTAAACTATTACGCAATGAGCAGCTTACTCGAATCGATGTAAAATAAGATTACTATCTTTATTTCAGTTCCGAAAATAATGGCTGACAAAAAAGGATTATTAAGTTTTTTAAAGCTGAATGGTATAATAGATAATCTATTAAAGCTGTTAGAAGCTAAAATAGAAATAGCCAAAATTGAGATAAAGAAAGACATTGCAAGATTCCTGGCTAAGGTCATGGTATTTGCAATTTTAATGGCGCTAGGTCTTTTATTTTTTCTTTTTTTAAATATTGGCTTGGCGTTTCTGTTAAGTGACTGGATAGGTCAACTGTACTCTGGTTTTTTGATCATATCGGGATTCTATGTGGCGGTCTTTTTCGTATTCTTATTAGTTAAAGATCATTTAGGAATAGAGGACTCAATTGAGCAAAGCCTTAATAAAGCCTTGGAAAAAAGTGAGTAGCTGTGGATCTAGATCTGAATATTGATAAGTTAAAAAAAGAATCAGAGGCCCATAAAGCCGCTCTTACATCAGAAATCAATAGTTGGGTGGAGCGGTCTAAGCGTATAACTATCGGGGTTCTACTGATTGGGGGAGGATTATCATTAGCCTATTTAATTTCTAAGCGATTCACCGCTGGTAAAAATGGAGATCAGAATCCCGTGGAACAGCAGACATCTGCAAAGTTCTCGAAGATTAGCCGATTTATTTTACAGGAACTTTCCGTATTCTTGTTAGCTATGGCTAAGGAACGTTTGCTTAAATATCTGGAAGAAACTAACACCGATGAAGAAATCAATTCTGGAAATACTGAATGAGCGTAAAAGCTCCGGACAAAAGTCGCTGGCTCTACTTATTGACCCTGACAAGGTCCAAGACTTGAAAGCGCTGACGAACTTACTGCACATGGCGGAAGAATGCTATGTAGATTTTGTTTTTGTAGGTGGAAGTTTAATAACGAATAATTCGTTAACGGAAGTGGTAAAAACTGCTAAATCTATTTGTGATATCCCCGTGGTATTGTTTCCGGGAAACACTATGCAAATTGATATTTATGCAGATGCCATTTTGTATTTGAGTCTTATTTCGGGAAGGAACCCTGATCTCCTTATCGGTCAGCATGTAGTATCCGCACCCATTTTAAAAAATAGTTCTTTAGAGGTATTACCTACGGGTTATATGCTTGTGAACTCAGAAAGCACCTCTGCAGCATCGTACATGAGCAATACCAGACCTATCCCCCCGGATAAAGAGTCCGTCGCTGCTTGCACGGCTATGGCCGGTGAGATGCTTGGATTAAGATTGATTTATATGGATGCGGGAAGTGGGGCTAAAATGAATATACCTGCTAAAATGGTACGAACGGTACGGAAGTCAATTGACATACCTCTTATCGTAGGTGGTGGCATTAATACTTCGGAAAAGGTAAAACAAGTATTAGAGGCAGGCGCGGATACAATAGTTATCGGAAATGCGATAGAAAAAAACCCCAATCTTTTGATTGAGGTTTCTGAAAAAATCTACGATTTCAACAAATCGTTAAACGTTCATTAGCGTTTCTCGTTTTCTCATTTTCCCAGCAGGAATACCGTGCATCATTTTGAACCTACGGCAGAAGTATGCCGTATCTTTGTAGCCGCAGGTCTTCCCAATATCTCTGATACTCATCTTTGTTGTTCTTAAAAGCTTTACAGCATACTCCATGCGCTGGTATTCTATATAGTCCTGTGGGTTAATACCCGTTAAGGTCTTAAAATACTGACCGACATAATCTTCAGAGACTTCCGTCACGTCAGAAAGAACCTTATTTGTCAATTCTCCTCCCAGATTATCTTTAATATACCTAAAAAGTGTAATCAAGCGAGGGTCTTTGAAGTACGTGCTGTTAGTAGCTAACTGTTCTACAAACATTCTGTTGTCAATAAGGTGTCTTATCGATTCGATGACCAACAGTTCCGTTTTCAACTTAATAACCCGTTGATTACCTTCTTTAAGTCTACTTTCCTCAGTTATCAAGTCATATATCAGACTACCTAAGGTACCATTCTCCATATCGAAAGCCGGAATATCAAGCGCTGTAAAGAAATTAACCGTATCAAACACCTTTGTTTCAAAAACAACAATGCTAAAATCAGCGGCTACACTTTCATTTATCTCACCCAGCTTTGAAGTTCTGAAATACTCTGCTTGCTTGAAGCTAAATTCCTCTAGGTCAACCTTGGTTGTTTTGTTACTTACTTCGCCAAAATGTAACTCCGCCAATCGATTTGCCGGAATAAATAAGGCATGCCCTTCTTTGAGCAAGTCCTTGTTTTTTCCGAAATGGATCGCCCCTTTCTTCAAAAGAATGAGAATGTTCTCCGTATCTTTAAAATCAACGATTGTAAGCGGATTTATTACCTTGACGTTATTTGACTTTAGGTACTTTATTCCTAGAGATTCGATTATTTTGTTGTAATCTTCCATTAAAGTGCTGTATTTATTCTATAGCGAATATACATATTTCACATTAAACTTACATGCACTATTTCAAGAAAAGTAGGATTTTTTATAGACGGTAAATTCTATCGGCTCAAAAGCGACCTAGAAATCACAATACGTTGAATTTCAGAAGTACCTTCGTATATCTGTGTTATTTTGGCATCGCGCATCAAGCGCTCGACGTGATATTCTTTAACAAAACCATAACCCCCGTGTATTTGAACAGCTTCTACAGTAATCGCCATTGCAGCGTCAGAAGCAAAAAGCTTCGCCATAGCGCTGGCCTGTGCGTAAGGCTTTTTCTGATCTTTTAAGCTTGCCGCCTGAAGACAGAGTAAACGAGCTGCCTCAATTTGCGTAGCCATATCGGCAAGTTTGAATTGAATAGCTTGATGTTGAGAAATCTCTTTACCGAACGCTTTACGTTCCTGAGAATATTTTAAAGCCAGCTCATATGCACCGGAAGCTATGCCCAGGGCCTGAGAAGCTATGCCTATTCTTCCCCCATTAAGAGTATTCATAGCGAAGGTAAATCCAAAACCATCATCCCCGATACGATTCTCCTTAGGTACTTTTACATCAGTAAACATCAGAGAGTGAGTATCCGAGCCGCGGATACCAAGTTTGTCTTCTTTTTTACCAACAACAAATCCATCCATACCTTTTTCAACAATTAGCGCATTTATTCCTTTATGTTTTTTCTCCGGATCCGTTTGGGCAATAACTATATAAATACCGGCGCTGTTTCCATTTGTTATCCAGTTTTTAGTACCGTTAAGCAGATAATAATCTCCCTTATCCTCGGCTGTTGTTCGCTGGCTGGTAGCATCTGAGCCTGCCTCTGGTTCCGACAGGCAAAAAGCGCCTATGTTTTCTCCGGTAGCCAGTTTGGTTAGGTACTTCTGTTTCTGCTCCTCCGTACCATAGGTTTCAACACCCCAACAAACTAGGGAGCTATTAACCGACATACAAACTGAGGCCGAAGCATCAATCTTGGAAATTTCCTCCATTGCAAGAACGTATGAAACGGTATCCATACCTCCTCCATTATATTTTGGATCCACCATCATTCCCATAAAACCCAACTCCCCTAACTTTTTCACCTGTTCGGCCGGAAATTTTTGTTGTTCGTCTCTTTCAATTACGCCCGGTAGTAGTTCGGTTTGTGCGAAATCCCTAGCTGCTGCCTGCACGGCTAATTGCTCCTCAGTCAATTCAAAATTCATAGGTCTATTTAGTATTTTTTAGATGTAACAAAAAAGGCTCACAATCGTTTGCGAGCCTTCAAAAATACAATTTCTTGATGAAGCCATTAATCCCTGCTTCCTAAAAACATACTTACATAGTAGAGCAAGGTTACCAAAGAACCAACAGCTACCACCACATAGGTCATAGCGGCCCACTTTAATGCATCCTTAGCCATATCGTATTCTGAAGTATTAACTATCTGTCTATCCTTAACCCAGGCCAACGCCCTTCTACTGGCATCGAATTCCACCGGTAAGGTGACAAACGAAAACAAAGTCATCACACCGTAAGCGCCTATAACAACGAGTAAAGCAGTTGGCATGAAGTTAGTCAATGCGAATGACCCAAAAAGCATCATGATAAATATGACATTCAAAATCTTTGCACTCGCGTTCTGCAGTGGTACCAGCATGGACCTGAATTCCAACATACTGTAAGCCGTGGCGTGTTGCACTGCGTGTCCACATTCGTGGGAAGCTACTGCCGCAGCAGCCGCATTTCTACCGTGGTAGACTTCCTCACTTAAATTTACAGTTCGGTTAGCCGGATTATAATGATCTGTCAAACTTCCAGGAACGCATGTAACCTGTACATCATGAATATTATGATCTGCCAGCATCAGTTTCGCCACTTCAGCGCCAGAAAGATTATTGCTCAGTGGCATTTTAGAATATTTTCTAAACTTACTCTTCAACCTTGAATTAACCGCAAAGCTGATGATTCCGAAGACTATAATTATTATCCATATTCCTCCCATAGCTATATTTTTTTTATTTTTTCTATTAATGAAGACGTGGAATAACCCTCCACGAGTGATACGGTTTTTACATTTCCACCATTTGCCTCAACAATATCTGCACCAACAATATTTTCTGCCAAATAGTCATCTCCTTTAACTAAAATATTAGGACGAATTGCCTTTATAAGTTCGTAAGGTGTATCCTCATTAAAAAGTACAACAGCATCTACAAATGCCAGAGCGGCCAGAATCCGTGCACGCGAAAGCTCATTGTTCACGGGACGAGACACTCCTTTTAGCTTTGTGACCGACTCATCTGTGTTCAGTCCTATGACAAGTTTTTGACCCAAAGCGCGTGCTTTTTCAAGATAATCGATATGCCCAAGGTGTAAAATGTCAAAACAACCGTTGGAGAAGACTACTTTTTTTTCCTCATTCTGCCATGACTTAACATGAGTAACAGCCTCTGCCAACGGCATGATTTTATCTGATGTTTTCAACTCTGTTTCTTAAAAATTGACTCACAAACATAGAACTTGCTCCGACTGCTATAACGACTATTGTCTGCCACCCGTGGAATATAAAAGTAAAAGCTACGGCCTTATCCTGAGCAAGACTATATAATAAAACCAATCCTGTGGCTACAAGTATATGAAAGCTTCCTGCTCCACCCGGTAGTGGAACCGCCATGGCTATACCTCCTATTACAAAAATTGTAAGCGCCGCCTCCAAACCAAGACTATGGGTTTCAGGAAACGCCAGCATTACGAAGTACATCATAAGATAATAACATATCCAAATAGCCAGCGAATAACCTATGAATAAAATACGATGCTCTAACTTTAAAACTGATTTGGCGCCGTCCCGAATCCCAAAAACAACATTTCTAGATTTTGAAATGAATCTTAGCATGAGATATCTGCGGGTTCTAAATAGGTACCAAAACACTATAAAAACACCCAATAAAGCTAGAATCGTGGAGACTATAAGCCCCCATGGAATTCGCCCTCCCTGGTCCGTGCCTCTTAAAGCTCTGACTTCATCAGAATTAAAAAAGAGCAACAGATTATCAACTTCTATTAAGAATGACGTGCCAATAAGAACCAATAGGAAAATCAGATCAATCACCCGCTCCGCAACAACGGTTCCCAACGAAATATTTACCGGCACCTGTGAAAGTCTGTAAAGATTGTAGCATCGTGAGACCTCGCCCCCACGTGGAACAACAAGATTGATAAAGTAGCCAATCATTACAGATAAAAACCCTTTAAATAAGCCTATTTTAAACCCAAGAGGATTAAGAAGCAACTTCCAACGCTCTGCTCTAATTAAATGGCTTAACAAGGCGACTAATGCAGATAAAAACAAAAAAGGTTTGTCGGCTGTACTCCATACACTGAGAATAAAGCCCCATTTACTTTCGCCTTCGGCTACCTCAATATTTTCAAACGATAACCAAAGTAGGAAAGTTGTGATGCCAAGCATTACGCCGTACTTGGCAATGTTCTTAAATCTTACCTCCATCTGTTTAAACAGCAAGCCTGTTATTAGCGTCCGGAAAAATAACACTGGGTTTAAATGATTTGGCTTCAGCTAAGTCTATTGAGGCATACGTTATAATGATGATAATATCGCCAACCTGTGCCTTTCTTGCAGCCGGACCATTCATGCATATCATACCACTACCGCGCTCACCTGTAATAACGTAGGTTTCAAGGCGTTCCCCATTATTTATGTTAACAACCTGAACCTTTTCCCCTTCGATTAAATTCGCCGCATCCATCAAATCCTCGTCTATAGTAATACTGCCTACATAATGCAACTCAACTTGCGTAAGCCTCACTCTGTGAATCTTTGATTTTAAAACCTCTATATTCATTTAGAAATAATCATATTATCTATGAGTCTTATCTTCCCCACGCGCCCTGCAATACACAAAGCTATATTTGTTTGAGTATTATAACTCTGAATCGGCATCAAAGATACAGGATCCACAATTTCAAAATATTCCAAATCAACAGTGGATTGGCCAAACAAGTTTTGCACTTTTACGATGATTTCTTCGATTGATACCTTTTCCACTATTAAATCTTTGGCCAGCTCCAGGGACTTGTAGAATATGATAGCCTCTGTTCTTCCCTTAGCATCTAATCTTTGATTTCTAGAGGAAAACGCTAACCCATCGTCCTCTCTTAAAATAGGCATACACCTTAGCTTTACATCAAAAGAAAAGTCTTTCACCAACTGGTTAATAACCGCGTACTGCTGAAGATCTTTCTGACCAAAATAGGCTTTATCAGGCTTAATGATGTTAAAAAGTTTTCCTACTACTATTCCGACACCATTAAAATGACCCTCTCTAAACTTTCCTTCCATTTCTTGCTGGAGGGAGCCAAACTCCAACCTTAAAATCGTTTTTTCAGGGTACATTTCTTGTTGAGATGGAATAAAAACAACAGTATTCCCCAATTTTTGGAGTTCTATTAAGTCACTCTCTAAGGTTTGAGGATAGCGCTTAAAGTCTTCAACATTATCAAACTGGACTGGATTAATAAATATACTTGTAACAGTGATATCATTTTCACTAAGTGAGGCTTTGACCAACGAACTATGTCCCTCATGCAGGGCCCCCATAGTGGGCACTAAACCAATACTGTTATGATTTAGCTTTTGTTCACGCAAGTAGTTTTGTATTCCTGAAACAGTAGTGAAATGACGCATTGGATTGGCCAAAAATGAGTGCAAAGCTATATTTTTAAAAAAACTAAATGCGGATTACAGGCAAAATTTTAGTACTTTTGTGGATTAATTTTGAAAATCAAATCCATACAAATATGTCGAATCTTCGTATTCTATATGTAGCCAGCGAGATCAATCCATTTTTGCAAACTTCTGAAGTTGCAGATTTTGTAAGAAAACTACCTCAGGCCATGCAAGAAAAAGGAATGGAAATTAGAATTCTTGTTCCTAGGTTTGGGTTGATCAATGAGAGAAAGAACAGATTACACGAAGTAGTAAGATTATCTGGTATTAACATTGCCGTAGGCGATGAAGAGAAACCCCTGATCATCAAGGTCGCGTCTATACCTAACGCAAAACTTCAAGTCTACTTCATTGATAATGAAGATTACTTCCACAGAAAGTCCGTTTTCCACGATAAGGAAAATAAGTTCTATGAAGATAATGACGAGCGGGCAATATTTTTCTGCAAAGGCGTTATTGAAACGGTTAAGAAACTAGGTTGGGCGCCGGACATCGTACATTGTAACGACTGGATGACAAGTCTGATTCCGCTTTACTTAAAAACTACTTATAAAAACGATCCCTTGTTCAAGTCATCAAAAACGGTTTTCTCTGTCTACAATACCAGCTTCACACATAAATTTGACAGCGATCTGCTGGATAAAGTAAAGATGATGGATATTGAAGACAGCATGTTGGCAAATCTTGAAACTGCCGATTTTAACGGTTTTATAAAACTTGGTGTGGAGTTTTCAGATGCTGTGATTATGGCTGAAGGCGGAAAAGGTTTAAATGGACTTTTCAATGAGTTAGAAGAAGAGAAGAAAGTTGAGACTATTGAGAAGAACGAAAACTTTACGGATTCATACTACGACCTATATAATGAACTTGTGGGCTAGAAAAATAGGGTTGCTTTCGTTAGCAGCCTTACTACTTTTTTCCTGTGAGGAAGAAAACTCAATAGGCTTACCCCCCGAAGACAATTTGGGGATTTTTTTTGCCGAAATTCCAATGCGGGATTATGTAAAGCAAGTTTGGGTGGATGATCTACCTTACGACGCATCCGGGCTATTATTGGTTGGGGAATATGAAGACCCACAGCTTGGGGAGATTAAGTCAATAGCGTTTTCTGACTTAAGCACTACCTCACTAAGGGCGTCCTTCCCTGTATCGGATACCATTGACTACAATTTTGTATCTGCCGATATGACGCTAAGAATCCAAGAAGCCTATGGTAGTACGACCAATCTCCCTTCTGTTGGCTATGGTGTATATCAGCTATTAGATACCGTTGATGTAAATGCAGAGTATACGAATTCAAGCGCCTTAGCAATTGGCAACAAAATCGGTGAAACACAATTTACATTCTACTTGGACTCATTAGGGATAAACCTTGCAGATAGTTCTGATAATCAAAGCATTACTAATATACCTGACTCGCTTTTTGATGCTAGCGGCATATACTTGTATACGGCCAGTTTTGATCTCGATCAACCGTTTTGGGAAGATATTTTCAATCAATACCGCGACGTATTATTGGACACACTTAGTTTTCCGGATTCGACGCTTAATGCTTCCCAAGAGTTTGATAAGATTATGAAAGGTATCGCTTTGCAACAGGAATCAGGAAATACAGCGCTTCAGTTCAGTGGGCAAGATGTTCGATCATTTATATCCGTTAAGTATAATCGTTTGACGCCATCAGGCACGAGTGAAATAGAGATGTTTATTCTGTTCAATTCAAATAAAGCCTTTAATGAAATAAGGCCAAACGCCAACTCCGGTTGGTCGCTTGAAAAATTTAACCCTTTGACGGATTTTTATACCCCGGCGGAGCTGGAAGATGAGAACGCCTACATACAATCAGGCGCTAATCTTTTTATTGCTTTGGACTTCGAACCCTTCAAATCATTTGTAGATACATTAGAAAATACAGTGTTTCAGGGCGCCGAACTTTACCTGAATAGCGATAGCACGCTTGTTCTGGAAGGAAATGATCCAATCTCTGTACTACAGTTTTTGCTGAGTTCCGAAGAACGTTTAAATGACAATGAGTTGGTCGGTATACAAGATGCAAACTTCTTGGGGGAGGTACCAATAGCCATTAACTATGATGAAGCGGATTCAAATTTTATTAGGATACCGACTTACCTAAATCAGCTTACATTAGATCGAACTTCTCTTGACAAGATTATCATAAGAGGGCCATCAGTGTCCAGACTTGACCGCATAGTGATACCAAAGGACAGTATTTTCTTAAGGTTGTATTACAGCAAAACAGATTAGCATATGTGTGGAATAGTGGCATATGTGGGGTATAGAAAAGCCCACGAGGTAATTATTAAGGGTTTAAAACGACTCGAATATCGCGGTTATGATAGCGCCGGCATCGCACTCTTAAATAATGGCTTGAATGTATATAAAAAGAAGGGGCGTGTTTCAGATCTGGAAAATGCCATACTAGATGAAAAACTGACCAGTAATATTGGCATAGGTCATACGCGATGGGCCACTCATGGCGAGCCAAATGATATCAATGCCCATCCCCATTATTCTTACTCGAAAAATCTTGCTATAATACACAATGGCATAATTGAGAACTACAGCTCACTAAAGCAAGAGCTCATTAATAAAGGTTATACTTTTAATAGTGAGACGGATTCGGAGGTTTTCATACAATTTATTGAAGACATCCAGCTAAACAACGAATACTCACTGGAAGAAGCCGTGCGTTTAGCGCTCACCAAGGTTGTTGGAGCCTATGCCATAGTCATAATGTCAAAAGACGATCCAAATCTGCTGATCGCGGCAAGAAAAGGTAGCCCTCTAGTTATCGGTGTAGGAAATAACGAATTTTTTTTGGCTTCTGACGCTACGCCCATTATCGAATACACAAATGAAGTAGTGTATTTAAATGATTACGAAATAGCTATTATCGAAAACAATGAGCTGAGACTAAAAAATACTCAAGACGTACCTTCCACACCCTATATTCAAACGTTAGACATGGAACTCGAGGCGATAGAAAAGGGTGGTTATGAGCATTTTATGCTTAAAGAAATTTATGAACAGCCTAAATCAATAAGCGACTGTATGCGAGGTCGTTTAAATGCAAATGAAGGCAGGCTGGTTCTTGGTGGTATTCGTGAGTATGCCAATAAATTAATATCTGCGGACAGAATTATAATAGTAGCATGTGGGACTTCCTGGCATGCCGGCTTGGTAGCGGAGTATTTCTTTGAAGAGTTTTGCAGAGTACCTGTAGAAGTAGAGTATGCATCCGAATTTAGATATAGGAACCCTGTTATTAAAGAGGGAGATGTAGTTATTGCCATTTCACAATCCGGTGAGACTGCCGATACACTTGCTGCTATTGAACTTGCCAAGTCAAAAGGTGCGGTGATCTTTGGAGTTTGTAATGTGGTAGGCTCATCCATAGCCAGAACATCTCATGAAGGAGCCTATACGCATGCCGGTCCGGAAATAGGTGTGGCATCGACAAAAGCCTTCACTGCACAACTGACCGTACTTACCATGATAGCTCTTCGAGTTGCGCATAGAAAGGGCACCATTACCGAACGCAGATACCACGAGCTATTGGTGGAAATGGAAAACATTCCTGTCAAAGTGGGAAAAGCGCTATTATTAGACCAGCAAACTAAGGAAGTTGCAGAGCGATTTCAGGATGCCAAAAATTTCCTTTACCTGGGCAGAGGTTATAACTTTCCTGTAGCCCTGGAAGGCGCATTAAAGCTTAAAGAAATTTCCTATATCCATGCCGAGGGCTATCCGGCGGCAGAAATGAAACATGGCCCCATTGCATTAATAGATGAAGAGATGCCGGTGGTATTCATTGCCACTCGTGATAGCTCTTACGACAAAGTCGTTTCCAATATTCAGGAAGTAAAGGCGAGGAAAGGAAAAGTGATTGCTGTTGTCACAGAGGGTGATGCTTTAATACCAAAAATGGCTGAATTTGTCATAGAAGTTCCTAAGACAGATGAGTCTTTAATGCCAATGGTATCTGTAATCCCATTGCAATTGTTGTCCTATCATATAGCAGTAATGCGTAATTGCAATGTGGATCAGCCTAGGAATCTAGCTAAATCCGTTACAGTGGAATAGATTCATACCGAGGAAATAAGATAATCTCGCTTCAATAAAGGAGAAATTTTGTAGCGCTGGTCTTTGGTATCTTCGAATAAAGATTCTAATAGCTCATAGACATTTTGAACACCTATTTTTTCCATCCACTCAAAGGGGCCATAGGGATAGTTAGTACCTAACTTCATGCCTAGGTCAATATCTTCTTTCCTGTTTTCGACACCTGTATTGAGTTACAGGTTAAAATAGTCATTTATAGGT